>MWWA01000067.1_pt1 | contig 33900 bp, 33 predicted proteins | sample 1047341 | NCBI WGS metagenome assembly MWWA01 (sample SAMN06349978, study PRJNA376086) | soil metagenome | isolation source: MS5-1 sample Antarctic (ecotone) soil | place: Antarctica | collected 2015-01-13
GTGCCTATGTTCAATTTGATCCTGTTTGGCCCTCCAGGGAGTGGAAAGGGAACACAATCTGAAAAAATAGTTGAAAAGTTTGGGTTGATTCATTTATCAACCGGAAACCTGTTACGCCAGGAAATCGTGGAAAAAACGCCGTTAGGTCTCGAGGCCAAAAATTTTATGGATAAAGGCCAGCTGGTCCCCGATGAGGTTGTGATCGGCATGATTGACTCCTGTCTGGAAAAGCACCCGGATGCCAAAGGCTTCCTGTTTGATGGCTTTCCAAGAACCATTGCCCAGTCAGAAGCACTTGATAAACTCCTTTCGCTTAAAAAAACGGCCATTTCAAAAGTACTGGCACTGGATGTTTCAGAAGATGAACTGGTAAAAAGGCTGGTGAAAAGAGGTGAAACTTCGGGGAGAAGCGATGATACAGATGAAGCTGTGATCCGGAAACGGTTCAGCGTGTATAAAAATGAAACCCAGCCGGTGGCAGCATACTACAATGCACAACAAAAGCTGGATAAGGTTCCAGGCGAGGGAAGCGTTGAAGAGATTTTCCAAAAGCTCAGCAATTCAATAGAAGCAGAAATGGCTTCCCGGGTAACCGCAGGCTAATTCTTAATTATTATAACTGGTTTTCTGCTGCAGTTTGTAAACTTGTGGTATGGTTTCAGGAAAAATCAATTTTCTAAGGTCAGAATTGCTGCCTTTGCTTCGTCTCATACCTTATGACCGTCAGCCCCTGTGGGGCAGGATGACACTTCACCAGATGATCGAACATTTTTCTTACAGCGTGCGGGTTGCTTCAGGAAAACTGTTGTTTAAAGAAGTTCTTACCCCTGAGAACAGCCTTTCAAAATTCAGGGAATTCATGTTAAGTGATCAACCCTTTAGGGAAAATACTCCAAATCCTTTGCTGCCCGATTTACCTGCTCCTGTAAAAAATCCTTCATTAAATATTGCGCTCGATGAATTGGATAAAGAATTCATTTTCTTCTTCCAATATTTTAAAGATCATCAGAACGCCACAACAAGGAATCCCATTTTCGGCGACCTCAATTTTGAACAGAATGTTCATCTACTTCACAAGCATGCCCGGCACCATCTGAAACAATTTGGTGCGGTGCCCGAAGTAAAACCATAAGTTAGGTGCGTCAGCTACTTCTGAGTTCAGCATTTTCATCTGAACCGGAACGTCTTCAACCACTGCCTGATCCCTTAGAAAAGTGGGTGATGTGAATAAAATTGATCGATGCAGGTTAATTTGCATTTAATGAGGATGGAATACAGTTCTCTATCTGAACTGATCCGCAATTGGTTTCAAAAAAATAAATATCTAGATAAATGAATTCATTACTGGAGCAGAAAGGAAATTATCAGCTGGAAAATTATATCCGTGGCCGTTGGGTAAAAGGCGATGGAGAAGGGAGTAAATTATTTAACGCGGTTACGGGTGAAGTGGTGGCAAGGGCTACAACAAAAGGACTTGATTTTGCCAACATGTTGAAATATGGAAGGGAAGTGGGCAATCCTGCTTTGCGCAAACTGACCTTTCATGAAAGGGGTAGAATGCTGAAGGCGCTTGCTATGCACCTGATGTCGATGAAGGAAAAATTTTACCAGGTAAGTTATCTCACAGGCGCCACCAGGGCCGATAGCTGGATCGATATTGAAGGGGGTTTTGGAAATTTATTTGCCAATGCTTCATTGAGAAGAAAGTTTCCGGATCTCCCTTATTGTACCGATGGAGATCCAATTGGGTTGAGTAAGGGCGGAAGTTTTATGGCGCACCACCTACTCGTTCCTAAAGAAGGTGTTGCAGTGCATATCAATGCCTATAATTTTCCTGTGTGGGGCATGCTGGAAAAATGCGCGGTCAACTGGTTAGCTGGTATTCCTGCGGTTGTAAAACCCGCGTCCATCACCTCTTACCTGGCCGAAGTGGTAGTGAAAGAAATCATTGCTTCCGGTATACTTCCCGAAGGGGCTTTGCAACTGATCTGCGGAAGCGCAGGTGATCTGCTGGAGCACGTAACCTCACAGGATGTTGTCACCTTTACCGGTTCAAAAACAACCGGGTTAATGTTGAAATCACAAAAAGTGATTCTGGAAGAAAGCGTGCCCTTTAATATGGAAGCCGATTCGCTGAACGCACTGGTACTGGGAAAAGATGTACATCCTGGATCACCGGAATGGGATCTTTTCGTAAAGGAGATCAGGAAAGAAATGACAGTGAAGGCCGGGCAAAAATGTACGGCCGTGCGCAGGATTCTGGTTCCTGCACATTTGCTTGAAGAAGCTTATACCGCTATTGGAAAATCACTGGTGCAAACAATGATCGGTAATCCTCTGAATGAAAAAGTGCGCATGGGATCTCTGGCAAGCCTGGATCAACGAATGGAAGTAAAACAGAATGTACAAAAACTCCTGGCAACATCCCAGATCGTTTATGGATCAATGGACAGTATTGAAGTAGTAGATGCTGATGCGGAACTGGGTGCATTTATATCACCGTTGCTGTTGATGAATGAAAATCCTTTTAAAGAAGAAGCAGTACATGAAATTGAATGTTTTGGCCCGGTGAGCACCATCATGCCCTATACAGAAACCGGCGATGCCGTGATGCTGGCTAAAAAAGGGAAAGGTTCGCTGTGTTGTTCTATTGTAACAGCAGATGATAAAATTGCTACAGAATTTGTGGTGGGTGCTGCTACCCATCATGGCAGAATCCTGGTGTTGAACCGCGAGAATGCAAAAGAAAGTACAGGACATGGATCTCCACTTCCTATGCTGGTACATGGTGGTCCGGGCAGAGCAGGTGGTGGCGAAGAAATGGGCGGTGTGCGTGGTGTAAAACATTATATGCAGCGCGTGGCCATACAGGGTTCTCCAACAACCATAACGGCCATCACCCAATCTTATCAGCCAAATGCAAAAAGTATTCAGACTTCAGAACATCCGTTCAGAAAATACTATGAAGACCTCCAGGTGGGAGAGCAGATCGTTACCGAAAAAAGGATCATTACTTCAGCCGATATTGATGCTTTTGCACAATTAAGCGGCGATCATTTTTATGCACACAAAAAAGAAACAGATTTTACCGGAACTATGTTTGATCAGCAGGTGGCACATGGTTATTTCATATTGAGTGCAGCCGCAGGTTTGTTTGTTGATGGAAGTGAACTGGGACCTGTTTTGCTCAATTATGGCATTGATGAACTGCGCTTTACAAAACCTGTTTATCCGGGCGCTGAACTTACAATAAGATTTACCTGTAAGGAGAAAATTCCCCAGGATTTGAAAGAAGAAAATGACATTCCAAGAGGCATCGTAAAATGGCTGGTTGAAATGTTGGATGAAACCGGCGAACATGCAGGCATTGCCACCATTTTAACCATGGTCAAAAGAAAAACCAACGTATAAATGAATAAGCCGATGATCCCATGGCCTGGGGTTTGATGGCCTGAAGTATCTTTATAAAATATTAATATGGCAAAGGATATTATAAATGGATATGTTGACCTGGAGGTCCATAACAACATAGCAACGATTGAGTTTTTTCATCCTCAAAGCAATTCTCTTCCACATCGCATACTGGAAGAAATTGCAAACGAAATACATGCACTGGGTGAAGATCCAAAAGTAAAAGTGATCATACTGCGTTCAGCAGGAGAAAAAGCATTTTGTGCAGGTGCTTCCTTTGATGAACTTACGGCTATTGAAAACGAGCGAAAAGGATTTAATTTTTTCAGCGGATTTGCCAATGTGATCAATGCCATGCGTAAATGTCCTAAAATGATCATTGGAAGAATTCATGGGAAATGTGTCGGTGGTGGTGTAGGACTGGCTTCTGCAGTTGATTATGCAATTGCGGTAGAAGGTGCGGATATTAAATTGAGTGAGCTGGCAGTTGGAATAGGTCCATTTGTTGTTGGACCTGCAGTACAAAGAAAAATGGGTTTGTCTGCATTTTCCCAGCTCGCTATTGATGCCACCTTGTGGAGGAACAGCGACTGGGCAAGAAGAAAAGGATTATTTGCCGAACTACATCCTAATACAGAAAGCATGGATGAATCCATTGCACGTCTTGCAAATCAATTGTCACAAAGCAGCCCGGACGCCATGACAGAATTAAAGAAAATATTCTGGCAGGGAACAGAAGACTGGGATGAGCTTTTATGCCATCGCGCAGAGATCAGCGGCAGGCTAGTTTTAAGTCAGTTTACAAAACAGGCCATCGAAAAATTCAAATCAAAGAACAAACAAATTTCCTAGCCTTTAGTAAGGCACATAATGATCAGCATTTATCATGAAGCGGATCTTTCTTCCCGGTGTATCCAACTGGCAACAACGGAACCTGTTTTTAAACTGATCCTCGACAGCTATAATTTACCGCCATACTGGGGGAGGGAGAATTGCTTTGAAACCCTGGTGCTGACCATACTGGAACAACAGGTGTCACTTGCATCGGCCAATGCTGCGTACAGGAAATTGAAAGAAGAACTTTCTGACATCACTGCTGAAGGGATTTTGTTGATGAGTGATGAGAGGCTAAGGGGCTGTTATCTAAGCCGCCAGAAAACAACTTATGTAAAAGCGCTTGCCATTGCAGTTTCAGACGGAATCATTGATTTCAGCCAGCTGGAAAAAATCGAAGATGCCGAAGTGCGCCACCAGTTAAAAAAAATCAAAGGAATTGGCGACTGGACAGTAGATATCTTCCTGCTACATGCTTTGAAAAGAACAGATGTTTTTCCAACAGGTGATCTTGCACTTGTAAATGCCATCCGCATGATCAGGGAAGATGAGTTGATGACAAAAGAAGCAATGTATAATTGGGCTGAGGACTGGCGGCCCTATCGTTCCATGGCGACCATGATGTTCTGGCATTATTATATAAAAAAGAAGAACATCAGGATGCCGGTAACTTTATGATCTGATTTCCTGAAAACCTTTAATAAAAAATCTTTTATGGCTTTTTATGAATTTAATGGAATCAAACCTGTAGTTCACCCATCGGCGTTTGTTCATCCACAGGCATCAGTTACGGGGCATGTTGTGGTAGGCAAAGATGTTTACATCGGGCCTGGCTGCGCCCTGCGTGGTGACTGGGGAAAAATTGAAATTGAAGACGGGTGCAATGTGCAGGAGAATTGCACGGTTCACATGTTTCCTGGAGTAACCGTTTTGCTGAAAGCCCATGCACATATTGGTCATGGTGCCATTATACACGGAGCCACCATTGGTAAGAATTGCCTTGTGGGAATGAATGCCGTGATCATGGATGAGGTGGTGCTGGGAGATGAATGCATTGTAGGTGCGCTTAGTTTTATTAAACAAGGTGAAATTTTTCCAGCCCGCAGCCTCATCGCTGGAAACCCTGCGAAAATTATAAAGCAGGTGAGTGATGAAATGATCCTTTGGAAATCAGAAGGCACCCGCCTTTATCAGCAACTCCCCGCTCAGTGCACCAATACCCTAAAAGCCTGCATACCACTTGAAGAAATTAAGGATCAGGTTCCGGTATTTACAGTAGATTATAAACCATTTAAAAGAAAATAATCCGGTCAAACAAATAAATTTTCTTTGAATAATTTTTGTAATTTAAATGTCTCAAACCAAGTAAAACCAACCAGTGTATGATAAGATATATACCCGCTGCAATATTTTCTGCTTCTTTATTTTTTTCTTCCAGTTGTGTGCAGGCGCAAAATGATCGTTTTGCTTATGCAATAACTGATATAAATAAAGGTGGCTCAGGATGGAATGCACTCAGGAAACTGGATCTTCAGACAGGTCAATATAGTCAGGTGCTGCTCAATGGAACAGACAATGCCCTGGCAGTTTATGATGCCGCTTCAAAAAAGCAATTGAGTTTTCAGCCGGATGCCCGTTATGGCCAATTGCTGCAGACACCTTTCAGCACAGGCGTTGCTGCCGCAGCCTATGATAAGAAAAACAACCGCTTGTATTTCACTCCCATGTTTGTTGACCAGCTTCGTTATATCGACCTGAAAACCATGAAGGTTTATTATGTAACCACCGAAGGGTTCTCCGGGCAGGGTAATATGCATAATGATGAAGGAAAAGTGATCACAAGAATGGTGATCGCGCCTGATGGAAATGGTTATGCCATCAGCAATGATGGAAATACTTTTATCCGGTTCACAACAGGAAAAAAATTAAAAATAGAGCAGCTTGGATCGCTAGTTGATGATCCGTCCAACAATGGCGTATCTATTCACAACCGCTGCACTTCTTTTGGAGGTGATATGATTGCAGATGATGCGGGTAATCTATACATCCTGTCTGCAAGAAACCAGGTATTCAAAGTAAATACGGAAACAAAAATGGCCAGCCATCTCGGCGCAGTGAAAAATTTGCCTGCCAACTTCACCATTAATGGTGCGGTAGTAGATGCAGATGGTGCCCTGCTGGTAAGCAGTGCTGTTGATGATAATTCCTATTATGTTGTCAATCCTGCTGACTGGAGTTCTTTACGTTATTCCAGCAACTCCGAAGTGTATAGAAGTTCTGATCTGGCAAATGGTAATTTCCTTGCCACTCCAAAACAGCAGGTCAGGCCCGAATTGCAGAATGTACAGGTATCAAGAGTTTTCCCCCAGGATAAATTTGCAAAACTGATTTCGGTTTATCCTAATCCTGTTACCAATAATAATATTGTGATCTCCTTTAATAATGTTCCGAATGGTGAGTATACCATTGAACTTACTGATGTTCTTGGTCGTAATGTGATGCAGCGAAGAGTAACGGTGATGGGTGATGACCAGACACAGACACTGAGACTTGAAAGCAGCAATGCTAAAGGCACCTATTTGTTAAGAGTTGTTGACAGGGATTTACAGGCGGTGTTCAACCAGAAAGTTTTGGTTCAATAACCTAACTGATCCCTCAGATTGAAAACGCTGGCCCGTAAGCCGGCGTTTTTGTTTTTGAAAGAGGCAAAATCATTTCATCAACCATGGAAAGAGGCAAATATCTTTGCAGCAACAGAAAAATAATCTTTTGGAGAAAACAAATTTCGTAGACCAGATCAGGATTTTTTGCAGGAGCGGTCATGGTGGCGCAGGCATCAAACATTTCCGGCGCGACAAACTTACGGCTTATGGAGGCCCTGATGGCGGTGATGGAGGTCGTGGTGGTCATATAATTTTAAAGGGGAACAGCAACCTGTGGACCTTACTGCATCTCCGGTATTTTAAAAATGTACTTGCGGAAGATGGCGACAGGGGCAGTGATAATAACCGTACGGGTAAAAACGGCCAGGATATTATTATTGAAGTGCCCCTTGGTACCATTGCAAGAGATGAAGAAACAGGAGAAACAGAAATGGAGATCCTCAAGGATGGTGAGGAGCGGATATGGGTCCCCGGTGGAAAAGGAGGCCTGGGTAATACAAATTTTAAGACCTCAACCAACCAGGCACCGGAATATTCCCAGCCAGGATTGCCCGGGATTGAAGGATGGAAAGTACTTGAACTCAAAGTGCTTGCCGACGTGGGACTGGTAGGTTTCCCGAATGCCGGAAAATCTACTTTGTTATCTGTGATGACAGCTGCCAGACCAAAGATTGCTGATTACGCCTTTACTACCATAGTTCCGCAACTGGGTATGGTGGAATACAGGGATGAGAAAAGCTTCTGCATTGCCGATCTGCCCGGTATCATTGAAGGCGCTGCGGAAGGGAAAGGGCTCGGACACAGGTTTCTGAGGCATATTGAAAGAAATTCGATCCTTTTGTTCCTGATTCCCGCAGACAGTAAGCATCACCAGGAAGAATTCAGGGTATTATTGAAGGAATTGGAAGAATACAATCCAGAATTATTGCATAAACAGTTTATCATTGCCATCAGCAAATCTGATATGCTGGATGAGGAACTCCGGAAAGCCATCAGTGAAGAATTGCCTGGGAATATTCCTCATATTTTTATTTCATCTGCTACCGGTTATAACATTCAACCTTTGAAAGACCTGCTCTGGAACACACTTAACACCACTGCCAATTAATATGGAATTTGTTTACCGGATCATGATCTTTTCCCTGCCATTTGTTGTAAGCCTTATTACATTTTTCTGGCTAGGCAGGAAAACCATTCCTGTGCCGAACAGAATCGTAAGAATATTGGCTTTTGCAGTAATTGCCGCGGGAATCTACTTCACCGCCTGGCAGTTTACCATGTCTTATGAACGAGCGTTGAGAGATGATGCCTTCAATTTTAAAGTAATATTTTTTAATATATTTTTCTTCATTGCGGTAGCCATCCTCATTGCCCTGGGAACGCCAGAGGAAATTCAGGAAGAGAAAAAATAAAATCCTTCCTCATACAACCTGAAGGCCTTTTTCATGGTCCCGTTATAATCAATCAGCTCCTTCTATTTTATTTTTGGGAGGGTGCCTTTTTTAAGTACGTTTGCCTTTACCATAAGGTTCATAAAAAATATTTTACAATGAAAAAACTTTTGCTTGGGTGTATTCTTTCCCTTGGATTATTCCTGAAGGCTGCGGCCGATGAAGGTATGTGGCTGCCCATGTTGCTTGGACAACAGGTGTATAATGATATGGTGAAAAAAGGACTGAAACTGACAAGGGAACAACTTTACAGTATCAATAAGGCATCATTAAAAGATGCCATTGTAATTTTTGGTGGTGGATGTACAGGTGAAATGGTGAGTGCTAAAGGTTTGCTATTTACCAATCACCACTGTGGTTATGGTGTCATCGCGAATGCAAGTACCATGGAAAAAAACTACCTGAAAGATGGTTTTTATGCAAAAAACATGGGTGAGGAAATTCCTGGCGGCAATCTCTCCGTTCAGTTCCTGGTAAGGATTGATGATGTGACCAGTCAGATCATGGATTCATTAAAGGGATTAACAGGTGCCGACAGGGCTACGCGACAGTCTGCTGTCATTGCTACAATGAACAGGAAGATGTCGGATACGGCCACGAGTACAGAAACCCGGATCAGTCCGCTTTTCAAAGGCAACCAGTACATTGCTTTTGTTTACCAGCGCTATTCCGATGTGCGCCTTGTAGGAACGCCTGCAGAATCCATTGGTAAGTTTGGTGGTGATACGGATAACTGGGAATGGCCACGTCATACAGGTGATTTTGCCATTTTCCGTGTGTACGCATCCAAAGACGGAAAACCCGCCCGGTACAGCACTGAAAATATACCTCTTAAACCAAAATGGCATCTTCCCGTTTCTTTAAAAGGAGTAAAGGAAAACGATTTTGCTATGATCTGGGGTTATCCCGGGGGAACCAACAGGTATGAATCTTCTTTTGGTGTGAAGATGTCTACGGATGTTAATAATCCTACGCTTGTAAAACTGCGTGATGTACGACTGAAAAGCATGTTCCAGGAAATGAAGAATGATCCTGCAGTGAAATTGCAACTGGCTTCCGATTACGCTGGCATCGCCAATTACTGGAAATTCTTTGATGGCGAAACAAAACAGTTGATAAAGTATGACGTTTATGGTCAGAAGAAAAAACAGGAAGCAGCCTTTATAAAATGGGCGGCAAATAAACCTGAATATCAACACATTTTCAGGGACCTGGAAGCATCTTATGCCGCATGGCGCCCTTACGCCATGCACAGAGTTTACCTGAACGAAGGAATTATGGGGTCACCGCTGCTTGCATTTGCCGCTTCTCTTCAGCAAGTAGAAAATACCATGTCAAGACAGGGGGCTACATCTGCTGACATAAAGCGTGCAGTGGATGCTGCTAACAATTCACGCCAGAATTTTTTGAAAGGTTATAATAAAGCATCCGATCTGAATATCATCGGCTCCGTATTGCAGATGTATTATAATGAGTTGCCTAAAGACCAGCATCCGCAAACGCTGTTTCCTGCCATCAGAAACGAATATGGTGCGCTTGACAAGGCGAACACTTTCCAGAAATATGCAGCAGCCATTCATGCAAATACCATGTTGCTTGATGATACAAAATGGAATGCATTTGTAAGAAATCCTGATGCTGCTACTTTACAGCAGGACCTTGCCTATAATCTTTCCAATACCATCTTAAGGAATTACCAGGGTAAATACCTTCCAATGTTCCAGCAATTCAATACAATGAACAATGAATGGGGCCGGCTGTATTTAAAGGGTGTTAGGGAAATGAATCCAAACAAGGTCATGTATCCGGATGCAACTTTTACCATGCGTGTAAGTTATGGTAAAGTAGCTCCATACAAACCAAGAGATGCCGTTCGTTATGACTATGTAACCACGGCAAAAGGGATGCTGGAAAAATATGTTCCGGGTGATTATGAATTTGATCTTCCTGCAAAGGCTGTTGAACTTATTAAAGCCAGGGATTTTGGCCAGTACAAGGATGCAAGAACCAATGATATGGTAGTAGGTTTTATTACCACCAATGATATCACTGGTGGCAATTCAGGTTCGCCGGTGATCAATGGAAATGGTGAATTGATCGGACTTGCATTTGATGGCAATTACGAAGCATTAAGCCACAAAATGACTTTTGACCCGGATCTCAATCGTACCATTTGTGTAGATATCCGTTATGTATTGTGGTCCGTGGATAAATTAGGCGGAGCAACAAATATCATCAACGAACTTACTTTGCGTAAGTAATAAATAATATTTATTGAAGAGGCGGTCTTTTGGCCGCCTCTTTATTTGCAACTTATATCTTTACCAAAGAAAAGTTTGAAAAAAATTATTACCATAATCGCGCTTGCATTTTTTAGTCATACTTCAATGGCGCAAAATGCAGTTAGTGTTGGAACGGATATAGGGCTGCTGCGCAATTTTGCAAAAGAACAAAAGTTCTGGTCTCTCGGACAAACGCTTGTGGGAAACCTGCATTTTGCCCCAAAGCATTCAGGTTATCTTTTGTTCACTTATTTTATTCCCGGAAAGTTTTCAAACGAATTTACTGCCGTTGCACGCGATGCTGCCACCAATCCCCAACAGGTGCAGTACCGTGTAAATTCCAGCTGGGCATTAAGAGAATTTTCAGTTGGATATAAATATTTTTTCCTTGGAAGATTTGATGCGGAAACCGGACTGAATATTTATGGACAGGCAGGCCTGGGGTTGATGTTTGCAAAAGCAGAGAACAATGCAGTTCTGGACACTGTTTTATATGCACCAGCGCCGCGTCCTTTAATTGGATCAAACAAGTTTAACCGGCTGAACCTGGATCTTGCCATTGGTGGTGAAGTGCCTCTGGGAGGCAGCATATTTATTTATTCAGACCTTCGAACATGGATCAATACATCATCTTATCCTTCCGCAGTTTTTCATAATGAAGAAAATGCAACATTCCCATTGATGTTACACCTGGGCGTAAGACTTTTATTTTCCAACTGGTAATCAATTAAGATAAACAAATGAATATGCAGGCCGGACCTATTATTCAAAAAGTAGAAATTCATAAACTTTTTATCCCGTTAAAGGAGCCATTTATTATTTCACTTGGCGCCATCCATAAGGTTGAGAATGTGGTGGTCATCATTCGTACAGAAGATGGTTGTGCCGGTTATGGAGAATGCAGCCCTTACATGACCATCAATGGTGAAAGCATCGATACCTGCTTTATTGTAGGGCAATACTTTGCAAAAGTGCTGAAGGGAAAGAGCGCCATGGATATTGCAGGCTGCATGGAGGAAATGGATAAAGTGATTTATGGTAACAGCAGCATTAAAAGTGCATTTGATATAGCCCTTCATGATATTGCATCGCAGCACGCAGGTCTTCCTCTTTACCAGTTTCTTGGAGGCGCGAAGAATAAGCAACTCGAAACAGATTATACGGTAAGCATTGGTGATCCGTCGAAAATGCGTTCAGATGCTATGCATATTAAAGAAGAAGGATATCCTGCGGTTAAGGTGAAGCTTGGTGAATCGCTGGAGAAGGATGTGGAAAGAATCAGACAAATCAGGGAAGGCATTGGCAATGAGATCCCTTTAAGAATCGATGCCAACCAGGGTTGGAAAACTGCGGACAATGCCTTGGAAGTGCTGAATGCACTGGCGCAATTTAATATTGAACATTGCGAGGAACCTATATTAAGACATCGTTTCATGGAGCTTCCAAAACTTTCTGCAGCATCTCCCATTCCTATAATGGCAGATGAAAGTCTCGGCGATGAGCATGATGCAGAAAGACTGGTTGCTTTGAAAGCCTGTACCATGTTCAATATTAAACTTGGTAAATCTTCGGGGCTGTATAAAGGCTTGAAGATCGCAAAGATCGGCGCAGCTGCTGGCATACACATGCAGGTGGGGGGATTTATGGAATCCAGGTTGGGCATGACTGCTGCAGCACACCTGGCACTTTCAAATGACCATATTATCCATTGCGATTTTGATACACCACTGATGTACACAGAAGATCCTGTGATCGGAGGAATTCAGTATTTATCCAATGGTATTATTGATGTACCCGAAGTTCCCGGACTTGGTGCAGTGATCGATGAACAATACCTGGATAAGGGACAGGTGGTGATTATATAAATGGCTCGTCCGCAGTTTCGTTGATCACGGTTCCAATCAATTGCGTTTTGTAATAAACATGGCACATTTCCAGCTGGTGCATCATGCGAAAGTTTTTTCTTTCCTTACCATCAGGTGGATGTCCCAGAAAATTGCAAATGATCCCTTCAATCTGCTTTCGTTTTTCAATGGTCATTTTCATCAAAATGTTGAATTCTGACATCGCTGCTAAAATATAAAGTGATTTGAAAATTCGTTGAATAGATTCAGGGGGACGGGAAAAAATCTGGTTTAAATTAAGAAATATTTCCCTTTCTCAATGAATTTCTTATTCACCATCTTTAAATTGCCAGAGGTGCAAACAGGCATAGGTTCTGTAAGGCGCCCATTTTTCAGAAATATGCAGCATTTTTGTTTTCAGCGCTTTTTTATCTAATTCTTCCAGTTTATAAATTTTTATCATGGCAACCTGGATACCGTAGTCATCCACGGCGAAAACATCCTCACGGCCAATTGTAAACATCAGCAGCATTTCAACTGTCCATTTACCTACCCCTTTAATCTGGGTAAGCAATTCGATTATTGATTCATTATTCATCGACCTGATCTTTTTGTCGGAAAGCACATTTGCAAGGGCGAATGCTGCTACATTTAAAACATACTGGGTTTTTGCATTACTTAGCCCAATCGACCTCAACTGATCAAATGGAGTGTCAGCAATTTGTTTTGGAGTTGGTTCTTCACCATTATAAAGGTCAAGAAAACGCTGGAAAATTACTTTGGCCACCTTGGTAGATAGCTGTTGGCTCATGATGGAAGCACAAAGGCGCAGGCAAATATTCTTGCGCTTTTTTAATGGTAAGACCGCCTGGCCTTTCAGGATCTTTGCAAGTTTTTTATCTTTTGAAAGATGTTCAATGTAACTCATATCGAATGCATGCTATTATAATTCCTGCATGATTAAAAGAAAAACGGTTACACTTTTCTCCAGCTCATACCGCCATCTTTTTCATCTTTAATTTCAATACCGATTGCTTCAAGCTGGTTTCTGATCCTGTCGGAGGTAAGCCAGTCTTTTTTTGCTTTTGCATCTTTACGGATCTCTATGAGCACCTGCATCACCTCTTTTAATTTATCATCACCTGCATCATCAGATTTCAGTCCAAGAATATCTTCAACATAAAGCTGTAATTGCTGCTTCATTGTTTGAAGTGTTGTTCCTGAAAGCGCGTTCATCGGCATGTTTTTATCCTTAAGCGAATTGATGACAGGCACCATTTCAAAGATATTTGCCAACACCCTTGCGGTTCCGAAATCATCATTCATAAATTCCTCAAGTTGTGATAAAAGCTGTATCACTTTAGCATCAGGAGCAGCATCATCATTTACGGGCTTTGTAGCCTGCACTGAAGGATCCACCTGTAATTGCTTCAGCCATTCATAGGCTTCCATCAGGCGTTTCAAACCTTTTTCTGCAGCCTGCAATGCTTCGTTGCTGAAATCAAGTGTGCTGCGGTAATGTGTTTGCAGAATAAAAAAGCGCACGGTCATTGGGGAATAAGCTTTTACCAGGATCGGATGATCACCGCTGAACAATTCGGTGAGCCTGATCACATTATTATAGCTTTTTCCCATCTTCCTTCCATTGATGGTGATCATATTGTTATGGATCCAGTATCAAACCTTTTTCTGCAGCCTGCAATGCTTCGTTGCTGAAATCAAGTGTGCTGCGGTAATGTGTTTGCAGAATAAAAAAGCGCACGGTCATTGGGGAATAAGCTTTTACCAGGATCGGATGATCACCGCTGAACAATTCGGTGAGCCTGATCACATTATTATAGCTTTTTCCCATCTTCCTTCCATTGATGGTGATCATATTGTTATGGATCCAGTAACGTACCGGTGTTGCATGATTGCAGATGGTACTCTGGGCGATCTCACTTTCGTGGTGAGGAAAAAGCAGGTCCATTCCACCTCCGTGAATGTCAAATTGTACACCGAGGTATTTCGTTGCCATTGCGGAGCATTCTATATGCCAGCCTGGAAATCCTTCACTCCATGGACTGTTCCAGCGCATGATATGTTCTGGAGGTGCGGCTTTCCATAATGCAAAATCTGCAGGGTTTCTTTTTTCTTCCTGGCCTTCAAGTTCTCGTGTGTTTTCCAGCAGGTCTTCCACGATCCTTCCACTCAGCTTTCCATAATCATGACCTGATGCATATTTTTTTACATCGAAATACACACTTCCATTTTTTTCATAAGCATACCCTTTTTTGATCAGGTCCTGGATCATGTTGATCTGCTCCACAATGTGACCTGTAGCTGTAGGTTCAATCGTGGGAGGTATTGTATTGAATTTTTCCATAGCCCAGTGAAAAAGGTTGGTGTACTTCTGAACCAGTTCCATCGGTTCCAGCTTTTCAAGAAAAGCTTTTTTGGAAATCTTATCTTCTGCTTCTCTTCCTTCTTCCTCAAAATGTCCGGCATCCGTAATATTTCTTACATAACGAACTTTATAACCAAGATGCACCAGGTAGCGATATACAACATCAAATGTTATGTAAGGGCGTGCATGTCCTAAATGACTTTCACCACTTACTGTAGGGCCGCAAACATACATACCCACATAGCCGGGGACAAGAGATTCAAAAACCTGTTTTTCGCGGAAATAAGAATTATAAACTTTTAACTGGCCCATGCAGCAAAGAAACGTAAAGGATCAATAAATTAAAGGGGAACTTGCGGTTTTCCGGTCAAAAAGAATGATTTCCAAGCTCGGATAAAAATTTTTCCGTTTGTTTTTTTACAATTCATCCAGGGAAATCTGCCAATAGCTGTTAATGAAGGAAGATTTATTTTTTAATGGTCAGGTCGGCTACCAGCAGGTAGTGATCAGAATATTCTTTAATGATCCGGTTAAATTGTTTTACCGAAAAATCTGGAGTAGTTAAAATATAATCTATGCGCAGCGTTGGTGCAATATCTGAATAGGTGCGCCCGATGCCAAAACTGGATTCCAGGAATGCATCCTTCAGATCTTTTTCTTTAATGGTAAAGTAAGTATAGGAGTTGGGTACATCATTGAAATCGCCTGTAATGATATAAGGGTGCGGACTGTTGGATATCACTTCTTTTACAATTCTTGCCTGTGCTGCCCGGTGTACAAATCCTCTTTTCAACTTGACAAAAATGTTCTTTGAATTTTCAACCATCCCTTCCTCAGTTTTTTTGATGCTTTCTATTTTTTTAAAATCTTCTTTCTTAAAACGAACCGATTGCAGGTGGGTTGTGTAAAACCGAATGGTGTCTTTATTAAACAAAATGTCGGCATGAATGAGCGACTCAGGAATGGAAGGCCTTGGATACCGGATCATCCCACTGTCAATGATCGGGAATTTAGAAAAAATGATCTGTCCAACCCACTGCAGGTAACCATCGTTATCCCATGCATAATAGTAATGAGGAAATCCAAGTTCTTTCCTTATGAAATCCAGGTTGTCGTAATAAATACTGTCTTTGGAATGAAAAAATTCCTGGAGGCAAAGAACATCTGCTTTTTGTTCTTTGAGAAGATCCATCATCTTCATCCTGGTCTGGCTTCCTTTATTGTTATTTCTTTTCCATTCAACAAACCTGCCTACATTCCAGGTAACTACTCTCAGAGTGCCTTCAGCTTTGGTATATTCAAATTTCTCTGATGATTTGAATCCAAGGAAAACCGAGAAGCTTTTCCACCCAAACAGCAGCGAAACCAGGGATATCAGAATGAGCTTGGGCTTAAATACGAGCCAGAAGAAAATAAAAAGCACAAGAATAATGGATAAAAATGCGAATCCAAGCCCGATGATAGAAATAAACCACCAGTCGCCTGGGTCGAGATGCGGTGCCAGACAGGAAAGCAGGAAGGCCACTGCCGCCAGTATATTCAGAATAACAAATAATTTTCTTGTAATACGCTTATAGCTTGCGGACATTCATGCAATTTATGAAATACAACGCTTAATGTTGAGCGCAGACTTCACCAGCTATAACGAGGGGAAAGTCTTTTTGTTTTAAATGCCATCCTGGCTGGCTCTTTTTAAAACTTCCTTTTCATCTTCATTCAGGGAACTGTATCCTTTCTGATGGATTTTTTCCAGGATCTCATCAACTTTTTGTTGTGTGATCGTTGGTGTTTTTGTGAAGGGTTGAACGGTTGCTTTATAAAACAACTTCGATTTCACCACATTGCCCTTTTTTGGTTTATCCGGATTAAACAAATTAACCCACCAGTCGTAAACATTGTTCATCCACAGGGTCCAGTCATTGCCGCGCATATATCTTTTCATTACAACAAAACCGGCAAGTGCTCCTGCCAGATGCGCAATATGTCCGCCCGGATTACTGTAAGGAATGGTGGCGAGGTCGATGATCAGGTATATGACTGTGATGACCCAGAGGGGAATGCCACCATTCAACATTGGAAAAATGCGGTAACCCGGAGCAAGGGTGGTAGCGCCCAGCGCAATGCCCATAACACCTGCGGAGGCGCCCACAGCAAAAGCCTGCTGAATGTTTTCCTGTAATGGCGGAATAAAATTATAGGCAAGGAAATAAGACAGGGCACCGGCAATAGCGCCATAAAAGAAAAAAGGGAAGAGCCTGCGGTTGCCTGCAAGTTCCTGGAGTATATAACCAAAAACCCAAACCCAAATCATGTTTGCCAGGATATGCCAGACACTCGATGTGTCATGAACAAACATATGCGTGATCAGCGTCCAGGGTCTTGAAATAAAATTTTCCATATCAGCCGGCAGGGCTACCCAGTAAAAAATATCCTGGTTAAAAGCATTGACGCCGGTGTTGCCATAGCTGAAATAATAAATTGTTTTGATAAAGGCCAGGATAACAAACACCACGAGATTAATGGCAATGAGCATAGTAAGGGCGTTCCCATCCTGACCAATGGTCAGGCGGTTTTTGTTCTGTTGCTGATAATATCTCATAGTAATTTCATCAAGTGCAATTAATCGGCCATCTAATAAAACCGTTTCCGGTTACTTTTATTCCAAATAAGCACTAAAATAAACCCCGTCAGGGCGCCTCCAAGGTGTGCAAAATGCGCAACATTATCACCTGCGAAACTGCCCACGCCTCCAAAAATAGAATAGGCCGCCATGCCAAGAACAGCCCATTTAGCCTTTACCGGAATTGGAATAAACATGATATATAATTCCGTATTGGGAAAAAGAAAGGCAAAGGCCGCAAAAATGCCCATCACCGCCCCTGAGGCGCCCACTGCAAAACTGGAAGTTCCCATATAATATTGAACAATCAGGTGAACAACTGCTGCACCTACACCGCAGGCAAGGTAAAAGAACAGGAATCTTTTTGGTCCCCATACGTTTTCCAGCACGCGCCCAAACATATATAAACCAAACATGTTGAATAAAATATGAAAAATCATATCCGGTGAATGCGCAAACATGTGGGTAGCGACTTGGTAAGGCCTGAAATTTTCATGACCAATTGGCCATAAGGCAATACCATAAGTCAGGTTTACTACTGCTTTCTGCGCGATCCAAACCAGTGCGTTAATTATGATCAGGTTTTTTACAATTGGTGGAAATGAATCCGGCCTGGTATATCTGAAACTCATCTTACTGCTTTTTAATCTTTAACTGAACTACATTTTCAATGTGATGCGTATGCGGGAACATATCCACTGGCTGGCACCTGGTCACTTCATACTTAGCATCCAGCAGGGCAAGGTCCCTGGCCTGGGTAGCAGGATTGCAACTTACATAAACCACTACAGGCGCTTCCATTTCCAGGATCTTTAATACCAGCTTTTCATGCATCCCTGCTCGGGGTGGATCGGTTATGATCACATCCGGACGGCCGTGAGCGGCAAAAAATTCATTGTTGCATACGTCGGTTACATCTCCTGTAAAAAAAGATGCGTGCGGAATGTTGTTCAGCAAAGCATTTTCACCAGCATCTTTTACGGCTGCTTCAATTAATTCAACTCCAATGATCTTTTTAGCTTTGCTGCTGCAAAAAATTCCAATGCTCCCCGTACCACAGTACAGATCATAAACAACCTGGCTGCCATCCAGTTCAGCATATTCCCTTGTAATGCTGTACAATTTTTCCGCCTGCTTTGTATTGGTCTGGAAAAATGATTTGGGACCGATCTTGAACCTGAAATCTTCCAGCTGTTCGATCACAAATCCCTTACCCTTATATACTATGGGATCCAGGTCAAACAATGAATCGTTTTTTTTCAGATTGATGGTATAAAGGAGCGTGGTTAATTCTGGGAATTGCTGGTCAATGAATTCCAGGATCCTGTTCCTTCTTTTTTCGTGGTCTTCGCCCAACACCAGGTTGACCATTACTTCGCCTGTTGTACACAATCTCACCTGCAGGTTGCGGAGCATGCCCCTGTGTTCGCGAAAATCATAAAAGCTGAAATGATTTGCCAAAGCGAATTCCCTGATGCTGTTTCTCAGGTGGTTGGTCAGGTCTTCCTGAAGCCAGCATTTTTCAATATTTACGATCTTATCAAAAAAACCGCGGGCATGAAATCCAAGCACATTGGCAGGCGGCGGTTTTTCAGGCATGATCGTCAATCCCTCTTCTGTCCTGATTTTCCGTGGTGGCGCCACAGCGGTATATTCTTTGGTGCTGAAAGTATATTCCAGTTTATTCCTGTAAAAGCGGTCCTGCGGTGCGCCTGCAATCGGCTCCATTTGAGGAAGATCGATCTTGCCAATGCGGGTTAAATTATCCAGTACCTGCTGTTGTTTATATTGAAGTTGTTTTTGGTAAGGAAGCATCTGCCACTGGCAACCGCCGCAAACCCCAAAGTGCTGGCAAAATGGTGTGACCCTTTCGGTAGAATAGGACCTGAATTCAACAGGATAACCTTCAGCCCAGTCTTTTTTATTTTTTGAAAGTCTTACATCCACCACATCACCAGGCACCACGTTTTCAATAAAAACCACTTTCCCGTCTCTTCGTGCAAGCGATTTCCCTTCCGCAGCATAGTTTTCAACCAGTAAATCTTCAAGAATGATGTTTTTTTTCTTTCTCACGCCGTAAAAATAGGTCATAGTTGGTAGTTTGTCATTTACGGAAGATGGTTTAGGAAGCTTCTAACAAGGGCAATCGCGTTTCTTCACCCTATGATCCATACTGAGGAAAACGTATAAGTTTTCATCATGCACCTTTTAATGGCAACCCTTTGCAACTCTTTAACCTTCTTTGCGCTCTTTTTAAATAGTTTTACACGATACAGTTTTGTTATGAAGATTACTGCTTTAGTCCTTACTTTCTTTCTAAGTTTTGGTGCTTTTGCCCAACAGGGTTACGAAATTAAAGTGCGCATGGCACCATTGAAAAACCAGTTCATTTACCTGGGACACTATTATGGCAAACAGCTGCCCATTGTGGATTCAGCAAAATTGAATGAACAGGGCGAGGCCATTTTTAAAGGAAATAAAAAGCTGGGCGGTGGCATTTACCTCGTAGGCTTCCCGGACAAAACCAGGAATTTTGAAATCCTTATTGACAAGAACCAGCATTTCTCTGTTGTTGTTGATACAGAAAATTTAAACAACCTTAAATTTCAGAACGCGCCCGAGAATGTTGCCTTCAAAGCCTACCAGGCTTACATGACCGTAAATGGAAAAGCCATGGATTCGCTCAACAACCTGAGAAAATCTTCAGAAAAAGATGCTGAAAGGCTTACCGCCCAGATAGAACAGATCAACACCAACATAAAAAATTACCGCAACAAAATCATGTCAGATCAGCCCAACAGCCTGTTGTCTGCACTGCTGCTGGCCATGAAAGAACCGGAAGTGCCGCAGAATGATCCTGCAGCAAAAACCGATTCTCTATTTGCCTATAAATATTTTAAAAAACATTACTGGGATGGTGTGGCATTTACCGATGACCGTATGACCAGAACACCATTTTTTGAAAACAGGGTTGACAAATATTTTGAGCAACTGGTATATCCGGCAGCAGATTCTGTGATTAAAGAAATTGACTGGATGATGAGTTATGCCAATGTGAATGATGAAATGCAGAAGTTCATGCTGCTTAAATTCATTAACCGCTACCTGAACCAGAAATACATGTGGGAAGACGCGGTGTTTGTACACTTGTTTGAAAAATACCTGGCCCAGAAAGATTATCCCTGGTTAACAGAAAAAGGAAAAAAGATCATTACCGACCGTGCTTATAGCCTCATGGCCAACATCATGGGCAACCCGGCTTCCGAAGTGGAATTACCTGATACTTCAGGAAAAAATATCAGCCTCTATTCTGTTGAAGCACCTTTTGTGCTGTTGGCCATCTGGGATCCAACCTGCGGCCATTGCAAAGAAGTATTGCCAAAACTTGACAGCCTTTACCAGTCCAAATGGAAATCTTACGGATTGAAATTTTATGGCCTTGCCAAAGAAACTGATGGCAACAGGAATGACTGGCTGAACTTCATCAACCAGAAAAATCTGGGTTACTGGAACCATGTGTATTATTCTAAATCTGCGGATGCTGAACGCGTAAAGGCCGGCATTCCCGGTTACTCACAGTTGTATGATGTGCAAAGTTTTCCTACTTTGTACCTGCTTGATAAAGAAAAGAGGATCATCGCCAAAAAAGTAACCCCGGAACAGGTAGATGAGATCCTTCAATTCAGGCTAAAAACGAACTAGAACTATGAAAAAACTGCTGGCTGCCCTGCTATTGGTTATTGCTTTTAACCTGCAGGCTCAAAACTTAATACACTTCGGAACTGATTCAGTTTCTGTAAACAATTTTCTAAAAGCATATAAAAAGAATCATACGGGTCCCAGGAATGAAGCCTCTTTTCGCGAATACCTTAACCTTTATATCGCGTCCAGGCTAAAGATCGCCGAAGCAAGGTCTATGGGTCTTGATACACTTCCGCAGATGGTAGGTGATATGCAAAGCTTGCGTCAGCAATTATTGCCTGGCTATTTAATGGATAAAGAAGCATTAAACGGATTGGCAAACGAAGCATTTCTGCGCGCGCAAAAAGAAATCCGTGTAGCCCATATTTATATCAGTGCAGAACAGCCCGTTACAAGTGAAAAGGCGGCAAAAAAAGCGGATTCTGTAATCAGGGAATTGAATCAAAAAGGTGCATTGGCTTTTGCAGACATTGCAAAAAAATATTCTGATGATCCTTCTGCGAAAATCAATGGTGGCGAAATTGGGTGGATCACCGTGTTTTCGCTTCCTTACGAAATTGAAAACCTGGTTTATAAAACCAGTCCGGGAAAATATTCAGAACTGGTGCAGTCAAAAGCTGGTTTTCATATTTTAAAAAATCTTGGTGAAAGAAAGCCTTCCGGAAGAATGAAAGCTTCCCAGATCCTGCTTGCATTTCCTCCCGATGCTTCCGAATTAATGAAACTGGCATTGAAGAAAAAAGCAGATTCCATTTATGCAAGAATTTTAAAAGGCGATGATTTTGCAAGACTGGCAAGAGAATTCAGTAATGATGTGATTTCCTCTGCATCTAACGGACAGATTCCGGAATTTGGAATTGGTGAATATGACCCAGCTTTTGAACAGGCTGCGTTTGCACTGGCAACCAATGGTGCCGTGAGTAAACCTGTTCTTACACCACATGGATACCACATCATTAAGCGCACGCAAAAAATTCCAGTTGCTACAATAAATAATGCAGAAGTAATGGATCATTTCCTGCAGCAGGTGGAATTGAGCGACAGGATGATGGTGATGAAAAATGAACAGTATCAGAAATTATTGACGAAAATTAAATTAACGGAACCTGCCTTCAGTTTCCAGGAAGTGATCACCTATACCGATAGTATTTTAAACTTTGTTTCTCCCAAAACGCCCATGAAAGTAAATGGCATGTCGGTTTTGTTTCAACTTTCAGATCATAACAATGCTTTAAATAAATCCATCACTGCCGCCGACTGGATCGGTTATGCTCAGGTGTACAGGTTTAAAGCGGATGGAAGTGGATTCAAAAATTATCCTGAGTTATGGAAAGAATTTATGGAGTACACGGTTAGCCATTATTACGAAGACCACCTTGAACATTTCAATGAAGATTTTCGTTTTCAGCTCAATGAATTCAGGGATGGAAATCTTTTCTTTGAAGTGATGCAACAGAAGATCTGGGGACCTGCACAAACCGATACAGCGGCACTTCTGGCTTATTATGTAAAGCACAAAAATAAATACCAGTGGAAACCCAGTGCTGATGCCATCATTTTCTTTTCCACTGATGCTGCCGCCGCGAAAGAATTTATTTCAGACCTGAAAAAAAATCCAATGGCGTGGTCCGAACTGGTTACAGACCAGAGTGAAAAGATCGCTGGCGATTCATCACGTTTTGAACTGGACCAGATACCGGGTGCTCAAAGAGCTGCTTTGAAAAAGGGAATGGTTACCGAACCAGTGCTTAATAAAAAAGACAATACTGTAAGTTTTGCCTACATAATGAAACTTTATATGCAACCTTCTCAAAAAAGTTTTACAGAAGCAAAAGGACAGGTGATCAGCGATTACCAGGAAGAAGCGGAGAAAGCATGGCTGCAGCAATTAAAAAGTAAATATCCTTTAATCATCAACCAGCAGCAACTGGAACAGCTGGTAAAAAACAAAAGCTGGAATTGATCAAATAGCTCTCACCACATCACAAACCATTTTTGGTTTGCTCAAGGTGTAGTAATGAAGTCCGGGAACACCTGCTGCTTTCAGTTCTTTTGACTGCATCAAAAGCCATTCAGTTCCCACCACTTCAACATCCGCATCTGTTTTGCATTTTAATATTTCGGTAGAAAGATCTTCAGGAATATCTACATGAAAGGTGCGCGGTATTACAGTCAGTTGTTTTTTTGTACTGATGGGTTTTAATCCAGGCAATATGGGAACAGTAATCCCGGAATCTCTGCATGCTTTTACAAAATCAAAATATTTTTTATTGTCGAAGAACATCTGTGTGGTGATGTATTCAGCACCTGCTTCCACTTTTGATTTCAGGTACTGCAGGTCATTCGCCATATTCGGTGCTTCAAAATGTTTTTCCGGGTAACCGGCAACGCCGATACAGAAATTTGTTTTTACAGCATTTTTTAAATCTTCTTCCAGGTAAATGCCATTGTTCATGTTGACTACCTGGTTCAATAATTCGATCGCATATTTATGTCCGCCTGCTTCGGGTTCAAAATAACTTTCATTTTTGGGTGCATCGCCTCTCAGCACCAGTACATTATCGATGCCCAGAAAATTAAGGTCAATCAATGCGTCTTCGGTTTCCTGTTTGCTGAATCCACCACAGATCAGGTGCGCCACAGCATCAACCTTATAACGGTTCTGAATAGCCGCGCAGATGCCTACCGTTCCTGGTCTTTTTCTTACTTCAACTTTATCAAAGGTTCCATCAGGCTTTTTCTTAAACATGCTTTCACTCCTGTGGTAGGTTACATTAATGAATTCGGGTTTAAATTCAATTAATGGATCAAGGTGTTCCCAAAGTGCATTGATGCCTTTTCCTTTAAGAGGAGGAAGAATTTCAAAAGAAACGGGTGTGCCCACTGCCTGTTTAATATGCTCTGTAACTTTCATAAAGTGGCGCAAACTTAATAAATCTTCCATGCTTTACCGCTATAACAGGCGAAATTGGTGATGCACCGCAGAATTGTTTTCCATTGTTTAACGGTTGACAAAAGATGATTCTGCTATTTTTACCAAAACTTAGTTTTTGAAAACAAGCATTTATACAAAAGACCTTGTAAAACGGTATGGCGACCGTACGGTTGTGAACCAGGTATCTATTGAAGTAAACCAAGGCGAGATCGTAGGGCTGCTGGGACCGAACGGAGCTGGAAAAACCACTACTTTTTATATGGTTGTTGGACTAATCAAGCCAGATGAAGGCGAGGTTTTTCTCAGCGAATCCAATATCACGCCCCAGGCTATGTACAAAAGAGCGAAAATGGGTATTGGATACCTTCCTCAGGAGCCATCTATTTTCCGGAAGCTGAGTGTGGAAGATAATATCAGGGCGGTGCTTGAAATGACAAAGCTTTCCAGGAAAGACCAGAAACTGAAACTGGAAAGTCTGCTGGAAGAATTTCATCTTCAGCATGTAAGAAAAAGCAACGGCGACGTATTAAGTGGGGGAGAGAGAAGGAGAACAGAAATTGCCCGTGCCCTTGCGGTAGATCCAAAATTCATTTTGCTTGATGAACCATTTGCCGGTATCGACCCGATTGCCGTGGAAGATATTCAGGTGATAGTTGCAAAACTGAAGTTTAAAAATATTGGTATCCTCATTACCGACCATAATGTAACCGAAACCCTTTCCATTTGTGATCGCGCCTACCTGTTGATCGAAGGAAAGATATTTAAGCATGGTACCGCCGAAGAACTGGCCGCCAACGACCAGGTGAAAAGCCTCTACCTGGGAAAAAATTTCGAGCTAAAAAGAAAGGATTATCTCCTTCAGGAGATCAACCCCAATGCCCTTCCGGATAGTTTATAACTGGAATTATGGGTTTATGGATTTGCCATTTTGCGGAATTGTCTTCGTATTTTGGCTGCGATGAAGCTTTTAAGTCCTGCAATTTCCCGGCTTGCCCGTTGGCGTCTGTGGTCAATTGAACAATGGATGGAAGATCCTGTTGCCAGCCAGTTCAGCGTCTGGCAGGACCTTATTGCTGCAGGCCAGTACACAGAATTTGGAAGAAAGCATCATTTTTCCTCTTTGCAATCCTTGCAGGAATTTAAGAAAGCAGTGCCCATCAGAGACTATGACCAGCTCAAGCCATACATTGAAAGGATGTTGAAGGGTGAAGAAAATATTCTCTGGAACACGCCTGTTACCTGGTTTGCAAAAAGCAGTGGAACCACCAGCGATAAAAGCAAATTCATTCCGATAAGTGAAGAAAGTTTAAAGGACAATCATTACAGGGCATCGAAAGATGTGCTCAGCTTTTACTATGCTTCCCATCCTGATAGTGACCTGCTTACCGGTAAAGGCCTTGTAATTGGGGGCAGTCACCAGATCAGTCATTTGAATGAAGAGATCCAGTATGGTGACCTGAGTGCAGTGATCGTTCAGAACTCACCTTTCTGGTCGGGGTGGATCCGTACGCCGGATATGTCTATAATTTTAATGGATGAATGGGAAGAAAAGATCGAAAAACTGGCGCAAACCACCATTCATGAAAATGTGACTTCCATGGCGGGTGTTCCAACCTGGCTGATTGTTTTGCTAAAAAGGATCCTGGAAATTACGGGTAAGCAAAACATAAAAGAAGTTTGGCCCAGCCTCGAATTGTACATGCATGGCGGCGTAAGCTTTGTTCCTTATAAAGCACATTTTGAAAAATTGATCGGCGCGCCTATCAATTACCTGGAAATGTACAATGCCTCTGAAGGTTTTTTTGCAGCGCAGGATGATGTTTCAAAAGAAGGCATGCTGCTGATGTGTGATCACGGGATATTTTATGAATTTTTACCGACTGAATCACTTGGAAAAGAAGAAGCCACCACATTGCAGATTGATGAAGTTGAAATAGGGAAGAATTATGCACTCATTATTTCTACCAATGGAGGGTTATGGCGTTACATGGTTGGTGATACCATTCAGTTTATTTCCCTGTTTCCACACAGGATTAAAGTTTCAGGAAGAGTAAAACATTATATCAATGCATTTGGTGAAGAATTGATCGTAGATAATTCAGACAAGGCCATATCCATTGCAAGTGAAAGAACGGGAGCAATTGTAAAGGACTATACCGCTGCACCCATTTATTTTTCAGATGCCGAAAACGGCGCGCATGAATGGCTGATCGAATTTGATAAAGCACCACATGATCTGGAAGTTTTTACGTTTGAACTTGACCAGGCATTAAAATTAACCAACAGCGATTATGAAGCCAAGCGGCATAAGGATATTGCATTAAGAATGCCCGTTGTTAAAATGGTTCCTGAGCATACATTTTCCAACTGGTTAAGCAGCAAGGGAAAGCTGGGAGGGCAACATAAAGTGCCCAGGCTAAGTAACGACAGGAAATATATTGATGAAATATCTTCTTTTATATTATGAGTATGAGGTTAAGCTGCAAGAACTGCGGCAATAATTTTACCGGAAATTATTGTAACAATTGCGGTGAAAAGCTCCACCTGGAAAAAGACAAGAAGATCAGTCTTATCATTGGTGATGCCTTCCATTTCATTACCCATTTTGAAGGCAATTTTTTTAATACACTTAAGGCGGTCATTACAAGGCCAGGAAAACTTTCCAGGGATTATTGCAATGGGAAAAGAAAAAGTTATTTCAAGCCTATATCGTTTTTTTTGATGCTGGTGATCCTTTACCTGTTGTTCCCTTTATTTGAGGGATTGAACATGAAGCTTACCTACCATGCAAAACACAATGCTTACGGCGGCTATGCTACAAGAAAAATCGAACAGTTATTGGAATCCAGGGGCTGGACTGAAGCATACCTGACAGATATTTTTCAGTCAAAAGGAGAAAAGACTTCCAAATTCCTGTTGTTTATTGTACTGCCCGTAATGGCATGTTTTTCTTACCTGCTTGCGATTCGAAAACGTCGCTTTTATTTTGATCATTTTATTTTCAGCACCGAGGTCATATCGGTATTTATCTTCTGGGGCTTTTTATTGCTCCCTGTTTTGTTGTTGATGACAAGGGCAGTTGGTATAAATCCTTTTTCTGGTGAAGACCAGGTGGCCCTAACGATTCTCAGCGTGTTTTTTGTTTACCTCACACTTGCAGGACGCAGGTTTTTCGGTTTTACCTGGTGGTATGCTCTTTTTTATGCTTTATTATTCTCCTTCATCTTTGTCATTTTCCTCGAGATGGTGTATAAATTCCTGCTGTTCTTTATTGTCATCCACCTGGTTTAATTATAACAAACATTCTTTTACTTTTGCTGCATCAAACATCATTCATGAAATTACTTGAAAATAAAGTTGCACTTATTACTGGTGCTGCAAGAGGAATCGGGGAAGGTATTGCACTCAAATTTGCAGAACAGGGTGCAGCCATCGCATTTACTTATGTAAGTGAAGGAAGTGCTGAAAAAGCAAATGCGCTCGTAGAAAAACTGGTTGGTTTAGGTGTAAAAGCAAATGCATATCGAAGCAACGCCGGGGATTTTGCTGAGTGCGAACAACTGGTGAATGAAGTGGTGAAGGAATTTGGTGCTGTAGATATTTGCGTGAACAATGCTGGCATATCCAAAGACAATTTATTATTAAGAATGACACCTGACCAGTGGGATGATGTAATGAACATCAACCTGAAAAGTGTGTTTAATATGACGAAGCAGGTGATCAGGCCCATGATGAAAGCAAAAAGTGGCAGCATCATTAATATGAGTTCCGTGATCGGGCTCATGGGAAATGCAGGACAGGCCAGTTATGCCGCGTCAAAAGCAGGTATCAATGGATTTACCAAATCTGTGGCAAAGGAATTAGGCAGCAGAAACATTCGTTGTAATGCCATAGCACCGGGCTTTGTGGAAACAGACATGACTTCTTATTTGAAAGAAGGAGAGCAGGCCGATAAATACAGGGCAGGCATTCCCCTTGGAAGATTTGGTACTGCAGAGGACATCGCCAATGTTTGTCTGTTCCTGGCTTCTGATCTTGGCAATTACGTAACCGGACAGGTGATCTGCGTGGATGGCGGCTTGTACATGTAACGTGTTCTATAAATTTCTAAAATCTTCAGGTGGTTTGTAAAAGGCTACACCTTTTTTTTCTGGTTTTTGATTACGAAGAAAAGTAGCCCCGCTGCAACCAGTACCAATATCAGTTTCCCCTGCCAGCCAAAGGAAGTGACCTGGTACACAGAATAAGCTTCGATGAGCAATGCCGGTACTTTTCCAATTGAACTCGCAATCAGGAAAACTGTTAAGGTCACTTTCCCAATAGCTGCTGCAAAAGTTACCAGCCCTGAAGGAACAAAAGGGATGAGGCGCAAAGCAAGTATCAATAAAAACGCAGGTCTTCCTTGCGCATCTACCAATTGCACCAGTTTTGGAAATTTTTCGAGTTTGTTGTGTGCAGCTTTTTTAAATCCTTTTCTATAAAGAAGAAAGGCGACAAGTGCGCCAACAGCTTCTCCAATAAAAGAGATCAGCGTTCCCTGCCAAAATCCAAAGAACAGGATGTTGGCCGCGGTAATAAAAAAACTTGGAACGATTCCAAGTACTGCGATCAGTACACTGATAAAAATACTGATCACCACAGCCATTTGCTGGTGCTCCCTGAACAACTCAATGATCGCTTCTTTCAATTAGATGAGATTTCTACCGGTTCTGAAACAGGTTCCTTTGAACAAGGCTACTTGTTGCTGGTGCTGATTAAATATGGTTACCAGGTAAAGTCCTGTAGTTCTTCCATTATGTAATTCTTTTGCTTCGGCAGTCAGGATGTCACCCGGATAGGTTGGTTTTAAAAAGTTGATACTGGTATCCAGTGCCATTGATAAATTGTTCCTGTTGTTGCAGGCAAATGCAAAAGCACTGTCTGCAAGAGAAAAGCATACGCCTCCGTGGATTACACCAAAGCCATTGATCATTTCTGCACGGATCTCCATTGCAATCCTGCTGTATCCTTCTTTCACTTCCAGCACTCTGATACCCAACCACTGACTGAACAGGTCTTTTTCCATCATTTTATTCACCACCAGTTCCGCGTGCAGGTCTTTATTATTTGTTTCCATTATTCACCTTTAAATATGGGTTTGCGTTTTTCAAGAAAAGCCTGGACACCTTCTTTATAGTCGGCAGTTTGCCCGGCTTTTTCCTGCAATTCTTCCTCTAAAATTAATTGCTCATTATAATTATTGCAGAAAGAAGCGTTCAAAGCCTGTTTTGTATAAGCCAATCCTTTTGTAGGCATAACGGCCAGCACACCAGCCAATTTATAAGCTTCTTCCATGAAAACTGCATCATCAAATACTTTGTAGATCATCCCCATTTTTTCTGCTTCGTCTGCAGGAACTTTATCGCCCAGCATCGCAAGGGCTGAAGCTTTTTGCCAGCCTACAAGCCGGGGCAAAAAATAAGTGCCTCCACTATCGGGTATCAAACCAATTTTAGAAAATGCCTGTATGAAACTGGAGGATCTAGCTGCAATTACAATGTCGCAACAAAGCGCGATGTTGGCGCCTGCACCGGCAGCTACTCCATTCACCACAGCCAATACGGGTTTTTCCAGTGACCGAATCTGACGGATGACTGGATTATAATGTTCCTCAAGAATTGATGTAATATCAGGACCATCTTTGGCAACCACTTCATCCAGGTCCTGCCCAGCAGAGAATGCCTTGCCGGCACCGGTGATCATGATACACCTGATGTCTGTGTTTATGCTGGCTTCATGCAGTTTTTGCTGGAGTTCCAATGCCATTTCCCTGTTGAAAGCATTGTATTTTTCTGCCCTGTTCAGCGTGATCAAACCAATGGAATCCTTTATTTCAAAAAGTATGGAGGACATGTTTTTATGGTAAAACTAGCGAAGTGCGTTCAATTATTAATTGCAGCTAAATGCTGGTTAATGACATTTGAAGTAATCAAAGGTTTCTGTGCAGTCGAGGCACTTGTACATGGCTTTGCAGGCTGTGGAGCCAAACTGGCTGATCAAATTGGTATGGGTTGAATTACAGCGCGGACAATTCACCAGTTCTTCCTGGAACATTTCCGTGATACAAAATTGCTGTTTGGGGTTGGGTGGGGCAATACCATAAGACCTTAATTTGTTCTTTCCTTCTTCCGTCATCCAGTCTGTGGTCCATGCGGGCGAAAGCTGCTGACGAATGACTACATGCCGGTAACCTTTTTCGATCAGCTTTAACCTGATGTCCATGGATATCACATCCATTGCAGGACAACCGGAATAGGTGGGTGTGATGCTGATCTCCACTTTTTGTTGGTCTTCTTCCGTATAGACTTTTACTTCACGAACAATGCCCAGGTCAAGAATGGAAAGCACGGGCACTTCCGGATCCTTAACTTCATAAAGCAGTTCCATGATCTTTTGCTTTTCCATGGAATGGATCTCCTGCCTATATTGATCCTGCCCATTCATCACCATTGCGCGTTTGGATAGGTTCGCTGAAGGAATTGCATTTCCGCCAGCAAGTAACCCATATATTCTGTATGGATGCCTTTTTTACCTCCCGACTGAAGTGCCGGTGCTACAGGAATATCAAGTCCAGCCTCACTGAAAACAACTGAAACGGCATCCATCCATTTTTGTTTGATGGCAGCCGGATCGGCGCCTGTACCTGTGGATGCCAGTGAAGTTTCAAATGGTGAAGCTTCAAAAAATTCACCAGTAAACATCCATAATTCTGAAAGCGCCTGCCTGATCCGCTGATGGCTTTCATTGGTTCCATCGCCCAGGCGGATCACCCATTCTGCACTCCATCTTACATGATAGGCTGTTTCCTTAATCGATTTTTCAGCAATGGCTGCAATGTCGGGATCTGTGGAGCATTGTAAAGCTTCGTATTGGTAAAACTGGAAAACGGAAAAAAAATATTGTCTCAATATGCTGAATGCCCAGTCACCTTTTGGCAATTCTGTGATTAGCAAATTCCTGTATTGGTGTTCATCACGTAACATGGCCAGATCATCTTCTTCAAGCTCCCTTCCGTAACTTTTCCATATCCGTGGCAACAACTGGTCCGCAGCTGTTTTTTCTTCGGCAGCCATTTGATTAAAACCTTTTGCTGCATATTGATAAAAATGACGCGCCTGCCCGATCAGGTCAAGTGAAATATTGGTGATGGCGATATCCTGTTCCAGTACAGGTCCATGTCCTGTCCACTCAGCATTTCTTTGTCCCAACACAAGTGCATTGTCGGCAAGGTGAAGCAAATAGGTAAAAAGATGTTTCTGCATATTCTTCAAATGAAAAGCGGGAAATAGGGATAAAATTGCTACATGTGATTTACTTCATCGGGAAGGTCATAAAAAGTAGGATGCCTGTACACCTTATCATTTGCAGGTTCATAAAAGCTTTCGGCTTCATCTGGGTTGGAAGCATGAATGTATTTACTTTCCACCACCCAGATACTTACACCTTCCTGTCGCCTTGTATATACATCACGTGCATTTTCAACAGCCATTCCTGCATCAGCCGCATGCAGGCTTCCAACATGTTTATGGTCCAGACCTTGTTTGCTCCGGATAAAAATTTCCCATAAGGGCCATTCCGTTTTTGCAGTTCCTGGTTCATTCCTTTCATTATTGGATGCAACAGTTTTGGCTGCTTCATTTCCAGGAGTTGCACCACCTTTGATGGCGTCATAATCACCGTAATAGATCTTACGAAAGAAATTCATAGCGTTAATTTTTCAGCTTCGTTTTTATATTATGCCGCTTTTTGTTTCCTGTTGATGCGTTTGTCGGCATGCGCCTGCGCGGCTTCCCTGACCCAGGCACCTGCTTCCCAGGCATTTTTTCTTGCATCCAGCCTTTGTTTATTGCAGGGACCATTTCCATTTACAACATTCCAGAATTCATCCCAGTTGATGGTTCCAAAATCATAATGCTTTCTTTCTTCATTCCATTTCAGATCCGGATCAGGAAGCGTCATGCCCAGTAATTTCACCTGTTCTGCAACCATATCAACAAACCGCTGACGCAATTCATCATTACTGAATCTTTTGATCTTCCATTTCATACTTTGTTCACTGTGCAAACTTTCACTGTCGTTCGGACCAAACATCATGAGGCTGGGCCACCACCATCGATCGATGGCATCCTGCACCATGGCACGCTGGTCGGGATTTCCCTTGCTCAACACAAGCAGGGCTTCAAAACCCTGGCGCTGGTGAAAGCTTTCTTCTTTACAAACACGTATCATGGCACGGCTATAGGGTCCAAACGAGGTGCGGCATAATGGAACCTGGTTCATAATGGCGGCTCCGTCCACAAGCCAGCCAACTGTACCCATATCAGCCCAGTTCAGTGTAGGGTAATTAAAAATGGAAGAATATTTTGCTTTTCCTGAATGCAGCTGATCATACATCTGGTCGCGCGTAATGCCCAGGGTTTCGGCTGCAGAATAGAGGTACAATCCATGTCCCGCTTCATCCTGCACTTTTGCAATCAAAATCTGTTTGCGTTTCAGCGAAGGCGCCCTGGAAATCCAGTTGCCTTCCGGTAACATCCCAACGATCTCGCTGTGCGCGTGCTGGCTGATCTGGCGGATCAGGGTTTGCCTGTATTTTTCAGGCATCCAGTCCTTTGGCTCAATGCGTACTTCGGCATCTACCTTGTCCTGGAAAATTTTTTCTGGATTCTGTATTGACATATAGCAAAACTTGGCTACAAATTTAGGCATTCCAGGGCCGTTTTTCTGTTAATAACCCCGCATTCATCAGCTAAAGATTGCTGTTATTTGGGAAGAATTCTTAGTTTAAAGCAAATTTTACAGTAATGCGCATTGCCTGCCTGTTCTTTTTGCTTTTTGTCTTTTCAAATCTCAGCGCTCAAAATACCGACCCCCGGAACATGGTGGTAAAGGATTCTTCAGGACAATTATATCCTTTCGACATTTGGCAGGCGCTGTTCATGAAAGGCAATTATATTTTGAAGCCGGAACATCCAAAAGAAAAAAATACCGCTTATTTTCTCGTCCGCATTTCTGAGGAGGAAAGAAAAGTGAGACTGGAAAAAATGCCAAAGCCCAGGCCCAGTAATTTTTTTAAAAATGGAAAAAAAGTTCAGTTATTTAAATCAGAAGACCTGGCAGGCAACAAACTGGATCTTACGGAAGCGAAAGGAAAGATCATTGTTTTGAATTTCTGGTTCATCAACTGCAAACCCTGCCGGATGGAAATTCCGGATCTGAATACACTGGTTGACAGTTTCAGGAACAATGAAAAAGTGTTATTTGTGGGCATTGCCCTGGATGACAAGGATGCGATCAACAAATTCATTAATACAAACCCATTTCGTTATACGCTGGTCCCTGCTGGAAATTATATTGCGGGACTCTACTCTGTAAAATCTTTTCCAACACATGCTGTGATCGACCAGGAAGGGAAAGTTTATTTCCATACCACGGGACTTGCATTGAATACAGTTTACTGGGTGGAGAAATCGATCAGGGAGTTACTGGCAAAAGAAGATGTTGCCAAACAATAGCCTGTTTTATACATTAATTTTTTTGAGGTATTTAAGATAAGATTTGTGTTATCATCCTGCAGAAATCAAAAAAGGCCTTCCGCAGATTACCCAGATTTTCGCTGATTGGTTTTCTGCGTTCATCAGCGTAACCTGTGGGCAACAAGAGGCAGGTACTGGTGTCAAATAGATCCAGGTTTCCTCATAAAATGAAATTCCAGGCCTAATCTTATAACATT
>MWWA01000068.1_pt1 | contig 33479 bp, 32 predicted proteins | sample 1047341 | NCBI WGS metagenome assembly MWWA01 (sample SAMN06349978, study PRJNA376086) | soil metagenome | isolation source: MS5-1 sample Antarctic (ecotone) soil | place: Antarctica | collected 2015-01-13
CGGCTATAGTAAAAGACAAGGAAATAGAAGCCATCAGGCGTTTTTTAAATGAGTATGAAAACGTAGAACTTGTAAAACTTGATCTAAAACTAAATGACCAGGTAATTGTTCTGCTACGAGACCTCTATGATTAGGTCGCACAACAAGTTGTTCATGGTCAAAAGAATGCCCTATTTCTCCAACAATGGGTACAGAAGTTTGTTTCTCTACATCTTCTCTTGTATTTATTTTATCATTCAATAGTTCTTTTAAAAAGATTATTAGCGAAGGAACTGCTAATCCAATTATAGCTGAAATAAGTAAAGTGGTATTACTATTTGGTTTAACGGGTAAAGTATTAGGACGGGCTTCATCAATAATTTTCATATTGGAGATGGTACCGGCCAAAGAAATGGCTGTTTGTTCTCTTTTTTCAAGCAAGAGATTATAAACAGTTTGTTTAGTTTCTTGTTGTGTCCTGATTTCAAGGAATTCCTGCTCCTTTACCGGCAACATACGTATTTCGGCATTAGCTCTTGAGCGTGTTCTTTCTAAATTTCGAATAGATGCAGACATCGCATCTCTAAGATTCCGTAAGCTTTCCATTGTATTTACACGCAATCTTTCTACTTGATTACTCAATTCCTGTACTCTTGGATTACCTAAAGGGACATTTGCATCCAAGAGAGCTTTTCTTTCTAATTGGGCAACATTATAAGCAGCAATAAGATTATTTAATGTAGGATCACTTAATGAAAAAGAAGAAGGAACAAGGTTATAAGAGTTTTTTCCATCTCTCAAATAATTTTCAATCATTAATGCCACTTGTTCCTGTACCCTCTCCTCCTGAATTTTTTCGTCAGCAACTTCTGCCCTGGAAAATAATCCTCCTGATTGAATTTCGGGATTTATTAAATTATTAGCTCTTTGGTAAGCTAATAACCTGCCGGTCACACTATCAAGCTCTTTTTCGATTCCTTTTAACCTACCATCAATGAAATCCAGCATTCTTCTGTTTGTCTCATTCTTATCCTCACGTGTAGCCACCTGGTATTCGGCCATTAATTGATTAATAAGATCTGCCGCCAATTTTGGATTTTCTGCTTCAAATTGTATCTGAATAATTCCGGCTGCACTACCTGGAGCTACAATAAGATTATCAGTGAATTTATCAACAACATTTTCTGTGGGCAGCCACTCAATTCTATATTCATCATTTAAAGTAGTATTAGTGTTCCGCAATAAACGAAATGTCCCATGATCATTTTCAAAAACCTGCCCAAATGCCAACAATTTTTTTTCATCATTAACCCGAAAACTTTTTTCATCATTTATAACAATCTTCCATTGAAAAGTGGAATTTGAATCAGCAATTTCGAATGTTTCAATTTCAAAAGGACTTGCCCCATAAATATTTGATTCTTTTATTTTTCCCTGAGCATAATAATTATAATTAAGATTGAGATCATGCACGATTCTTTTCATCAGCTGTCGTGACTTTATAATTTCAATTTCGTTCTTTACGTTAATAGCATTATCCATTACGAACATCTGCTGGAATCTATCATTTGATCCCATTCCTCCTGTAGCAGAATTATCTTCCTTAACTACAAGAGCACCGGTTGACTGATAAGTTGGTGTAGTATACCTTAGGTATAAGTATCCGATTAATAATGATAAAGCCAAGGATATTATAAAGAATGGAAGGAAACGTAAATATTTGAATAATAATTCTTTAAACGTTAACCCTGTACCTTCATTTTTTTCTAAACTAATAAATGGATCTTCCATGAATATTGGGAAGTTAATTTCTGTTTAATAAAGCTAAAACTAAAGCAATTGTGGAAATGATACCCGTGGCAAATCCAATTTGCTGTGTTACTCTTTGTTGTTCAGTCTGCCTCATCTTAAATCTTGTCTGATCAACTAAAACCACATCATTTTGTTGCAACTGATAATAAGGAGATGAAAATATTTCCCTGGAAGTTAAATCCAGAACGCCAACTTCACGAATTCCATTGTTTTCTCTTAATATCTTAACCTCTTTTATTTTTCCAAACTCTGTAACACCACCAGCCATACCTATAGCTTCCAGTACAGATAATCTTTCAGTAGGAATATTTAACACCCCAGGAGACCCCACCTCACCTATAACTGTAATTCGGTAATTCATAAATCTAACTATAACAGTAGGCCTAGTTAATTGTTCCTCTAACCTGCTTTTTATAATTGATTCTAATTCTCCTTTTTTTAATCCTTCAGCTTTAATCACACCTATCCGTGGTAATTCAACATTTCCATTTACATCAACTAAATACCCCCCCATCTGACCCATTCCCTGCGTACCTCCTCCCATAGCCTGACCCTGAACAGGTAAATTATATAAAGCATCAATAGTTGGATCTGTTGCTGCACTATACACCTGAATAGATATTAAATCACTTTTTTGAATAACGGGTTCCGCTATATAAACACTTCTTCTAAAAGATGTATCATTAACATCTTCAAGGTAATTATAAATTGCCCTTTGTGTAGTACAGGCTGAGAAAACTATTGAAAAAATTAGAAGCGTTGCGAGTATCCGCATTATTTGGATTTATAATGATTAACTGGTAAAAGCTTTGATTTTTCAATATCGGCTACTAAAATATATCCTAAACTATCTATTTGCACACGGGCTACTTTATTTTTAACTTCTATTACTCTACCCTCTTTGTCCATTAATGGTCCGGCAGCAACAATTACCTGGTCATTTAGTTTTAGATCAAGTTTTACAAGTTCTACGTTTTCATACTCATTTAAAAAACGCCTGATGGCTTCTATTTCCTTGTCTTTTACTATAGCCGGTTTGCCGTTCCAATATACAAAATTGATAACCCCATCTGTCATTCTTACTTCAGTTCTTCCATTTTCTTCAATATTCACAAACACATATGACTTAAAAAGTGGTTCTTCAACCAACTTAATTCTGTCACTCCATTTACGTCTTATTTTGTTTAAGGGGCAATAAGATTCCACACCTTTCTGAGTTAAAAGATTGTGGACTTTTTTTTCCCACCGGGGTTTAGTATATATGGCGTACCATTTCAAGGAGGAGGAGGTTGAGGTTGAGGTTGAGGTTGAGGTTAAGGTTGAGAGCGGTTGCGTAAACCTTTAATGATTTTGTTTATGGATTCAATAACAGCACAACAATCTGCATCTATTATATTAATGTCTTTTTCAGTGAAAAATTTAAGAGATACACCAACAGCAATATGACTTCTTACTTCAAAAGCAGAACCCCTGGCAAAATAATAAAAGTTTATTTTGTCTTTTGTATGATGTCGTCCAAACGCTTCAGCAATATTTGAAGGTATACTCAAGGCAGCACGTTTTAATTGAGATGATAAGGCATAATCTTCGGAGCGAGGTAATTTTGAACACAATAAATATTCATCCTCCACTACCTTACTTGCCTGCTTCCATACAGGCATATCTACAAAATGATTATAACTCATTGGAAATATAATTGGTTCTACTTAGCTCCTGCCTTCACCTTCTTTACCCTCAACCTTAACCTTTGCCTTATCTTCTCTCCCCTGCAAAGCTTCGCCACCTCAGTCACAACCAATTTTTTGAAGCAACAAAGTATGGTTTGGTAAATGCGGTGCAAATATAAGTGGCAATGTGACTGGCAAACAAATGAAATATGCAGAAAATGAAGAAGTTAAATTAACAAATCCTTACCTGCTCCTCCTGCAATACATATTTATCACCTGACTGGGGGCAAATTGCGTTTCCTTGTTCGTTGAAAATCAAACGGTAAGCATGTTTACTCACCCAACCATTTTGTTTAGCTGGATTACCATAAACAAGTGCAAAAGACTTAACTTCTTTAGTTACTGTAGAGCCTGCACCAATCATTGCATATTCACCTATACTAATGCCACAAATGATGGTGGCATTGGCTCCAATGGTTGCACCTTTTTTGATAAGAGTTTTTTTAAACTCATTTTTCCTTTCAATAAAACTTCTTGGATTAATCACATTTGTAAATACTACGGAAGGTCCTATAAAAACATCATCTTCAATTTCAACACCATTATAAAGTGAAACATTGTTTTGAATTTTGACTCCATTGCCAATAATTACATTGTTATCAATATATACATTTTGACCAATGATGCATTTTTCTCCAACAACTGCTGTGGGCATAAGGTGGCAGAAATGCCAGATTTTTGTGCCGGGGCCAATCCGGGCACCTTCATCAATTACTGCGGTGGTGTGAATGAATGGCGGGTTCATTTATTTCAAAGGTAAATGTGAATGCTGATTTAGAACGCTGATTATTATGATGGTTATGATTTACACAGATCACTTCAATAAGCATCAGGTCATCTAACCGCAGCGGTCGCCGCGTTCGCAGCGGTACATTTGAACGCTGATTGTTATGATTATTAGGATTTTCACTGATTATTTTAAGAATTTTTAGTTGATAAGGTTAATTTGTTGAATAGTTATGCATTATTAGTGGGATTGCTTTGTCAGTCGTTCCTCCTGCCTCGCAAAGACGTAAAAAATGATGCTTTAGTTCAAAATTTTCAATCTATTCGTCATTGCGAAGCGATAGCAAAGCAATCTCAAAATTTGAAACACTGATCTTATTTATCTTATAACCGAAATGGACGCAGCGTTTGCAGGGGTACATTTGAACGCTGATTGTTATGATGGTTAAGATTTACACAGATCACTTCAATAAGCACCAGGTTATCTAACCGCAGCGGTAAAATTTTATTTGGAATAAGAACGCTGATTATTAGGATTATTAGGATTATCGCAAATCATTTTAGATCATAATAAATCATCACCATCAGCGTGATCTGTGTTCATTAACTGCTCAACCTCTCAACCCTCAACCCTCAACCCTCAACTTCTCAACTTCTCAACTATTCTCAACTTCTCAACTTATTTTTATACAAACTAATCATTGAACAAAAGATATTATTCTTTAGATGTATTCAGGGGTGCAACGGTAGCATTGATGATTCTTGTAAATAACCCGGGTACCTGGTCTCACATTTATGATCCTCTAGAACATGCTCCCTGGCATGGAGTAACTCCGACCGATTTGGTATTTCCTTTCTTTTTATTTGCGGTTGGTAATGCCATGGCTTTTGTAATGCCGCGTTTTGAAGCTGCGGGTGATGCTGTATTCTGGAAAAAAGTTTTAAAAAGAAGTCTCTTAATATTTGCAATTGGTTTGTTTCTTAATTGGTCACCATTTGTACGGTGGGATGACGATCATCTTATTTTCAGGGCATGGGAATATACAAATAACAATGGAGATTTAATTGGTGTAAGAATTCCGGGAGTGCTGCAACGAATTGCTTTGTGTTACTTTTTTGCATCCATCATAGCATATTATTTAAAACCCAGAGGTGCTTTTTTAGCTGGAATCATCTTACTGCTTTTTTACTGGGTTTTATGTGTGATTGGAAATCCTGCAGATCCATACTCCATTACCGGGTGGTTTGGAACTGATATTGATAAAGCAGTTTTTGATCCTGCACATTTATACAGAGGTGAAAGAGTAAATGGTCAACCTTATATTTTTGATCCCGAAGGATTAATGAGTACGATACCTGCAATCGTTCAGGTGATATTTGGTTACCTGGTGGGTGATTATATAATTAAAAATGAAAAAGTAAAAATTGAAAATTTAGAAGACCCTAATATTTCACCCACCATTATCGATAATCAAGGAACAAATAACTTATACAGAATTCTTACTGGATTGTTCATGGCGTCTATGGCCTTGCTTTTTGCAGGTTATGTATGGGGTCTTGTATTTCCTTTAAATAAAAAAATATGGACAAGTTCTTATACAGTCTATACAACAGGTTTAGCTATTTCAATCCTGGCAGTATTAATTTATGCAATAGAGTTAAAAAAATATCGCGGCTGGTGGAGCCGGTTTTTTGATGTTTTTGGTAAGAATCCACTCTTCATTTTTTTTCTTAGTGGATTTTTACCCCGTCTGCAAAGTTTGATAAGAATCTCCAATGGCTTTACAGAAGCAGGAAGTCCCAAATATCTTTCACCATTTGGATGGTTTTATGAAAATATATGTAAACCTATTCCCGGACCACCTGAAAATGGATCTTTGGCTTATGCTATTATCATGATCCTTTTTTATTGGAGTATTGTTTATTTTATGGACAAGAAAAAGATATACGTGAAGGTGTAGTTTGTTGAGGGGTTGAGAAAGTTGAGGGGTTGAGCAATTGTTGAGCAATTGTTGAACTATCGATCAACAATAGTTCAAAGTTAGCGATGCGATCGCTGCGGTTAAATTTCTTTGCTTTCCCTAATCAATATAGAACGCAGAAAACACAGATACTGATGATTTTTAAGATCCTCTATTTTATAATGTAATTTGAATATTGAACTTTTTTTTTGAACTTACACCGGCCACAATATTCAGATGATTAAAGATCAGCGAAAACCATAACAATCATAAAAATCTGTGCTCATCAAAACAAACTTCCCTGCGAACCAGGTCTTTTAAAATTACTGCAATCCAATCCCAATCTTTCATGCTGAAGTCCATACTTCTTTGTGTAAGTTTTATATTGATCGGCAACCAACTTAGCTATACTACCCTCACCTCTCATTCTTCTTCCCCAATCGCTGTCGTTTACTTTTCCTCCGTGACTTACTTCAATCAAGTGCCAAACTTTATCTGCCCTGTCCGGAAAATTTTTATAAAGCCAGTCATGAAATAAAAATTTTATAGCACCATTTAACCTAATAAAAGTATATGCTGAAAAACTGGCACCAGCCTCGCTTGCAGCTTTTATGATTGCCGGCATCTCATGTTCGTTTAATCCCGGTATCATTGGGCCTAACATCACACCCATCTTCACTCCTGCCTTACTCAATTGTTCGATTGTTTTTATTCTTTGTTTACCGGTTGTTGTTCTGGGTTCCATTAATAACCTCAGGTCCTCATTAAAAGTGGTCACCGAAACAAGAACTGAAACTAAATTTCTCTTACCCATTTCCTGCAGAAGATCAATATCTCTTAATATGCCTGCATTCTTTGTAATCATACCAACAGGTTGATTAAACTCATTACATACTTCCAGTAATTGCCTTGTAAGCCTGAACTTTCTTTCTGCGGGTTGATAACAATCTGTATTACCACTTACACTAATTGGAACGCATTCCCATTTTGGATGCATTAAAAATTTTCTCAGGAGTTGCGCTGCATTCTTCTTAACCAGGATTTTACTTTCGAAATCAACACCTGCACTATAACCCCAATACTCAAATGTGTTTCGTGCATAACAGTAAATACATCCATGCTCACAACCCTGGTAAGGGTTCATGCTGTAAAACATGCCTACGTCAGGACTATCTACTTTATTGACAATTGATTTTGAATCAACCTCTATATACTGAGTTTTTATAGCCGGCTCAATCCAGTCATCAACAGCTTCAACAAATTCTTTTGTTGATTGGTGTTTTAAAAATTTATTGTGTGTATTGAATTGAGCTCCACGCCCTTTTTTGTATATCTGTTCTGAGTGTTTTTCATTTTCCATTCAACCATTTTCTAATCAATTTTAAAAAAATAATTGCCCCTGCTTGGTAGCTACCGGTAGGTTCATAAATTCAAATCTTTTTAAAATCTGATATTGATGTGTACCCTCGCTCCTCTTCAGCAGCAACATATGATCTGATATAAACCTTCCTGTAAATTGCCTGTGTGAAAACTCCAGCCAGGCCTGCTCAAACTGCCAGGGCTTTAATTTTCTTGCAATACCAATATGTGGCTCTTCCAAAAAATGCGGCTTCTGGTCGTTCATACATTTAAAAAGCCTTTGCGCCACTTTTAATTCTTTTACCAGGTTTTGTACAGGAAGCTTTGTTGTTACATTTATATAAATGGTGTGAGATGGATAACAGCTGTAATCTTTCAATTCTATTTTAAAAGGTGAAATACCCAAAGCTATATGTTGTAATCGTTGAATGATCTTTTCCTCCATCATGCTCCAGTTATTAAACCGCACTAAAGCAATATGAGATTTTAAATATTTTGTAAGCGGAGTATTATACTTTTCAGCAAATTCATCTTTTACTTTCCTGATCTTATTCCTTAATTCTTCATGAGGTACCAGTACCAGCATGTATTCATTAAGCCTGTAGCCCGGCATTTTTATAGGATTTGTATGCATCACTAAAATTTATAGTACTAAAATACTAATTTATTTAGTAATATGCAAGCCAATTAAAATTATTTTATTAAATTTTTGTTTTAAAGATCAGGTTACTTTTTTATATTTCTCCAATGAGAGCAGCAGGTTTTTAATTTTATCAACCCCTATCTTTTCAGCCCATTCAAACGGACCAAAAGGATAGCTGGTTCCAGATTTCATAGCTGCATCAATTTCATCTTTTGTGCTGACACCTTCATTAAAAGCGAGATATGCTTCATTTATAATCAAGGAAACAACACGGGCACTTATAAAACCTGGTTCATCCGGTACCCATTGTATTTTTTTACCCAAAGCGCCTAATATGGCTTCTGCTTTGGTTTTACAATTCTCTTCTAAAAAACTTCCTTCCAACAAAGGTTTATTAAAAAACCCTTCCCATGCATTTATCCTGATAAAGTTTTTATCAGTCTCCGATAAAGTTTTAGCAACACTGTTTATGATTATTAATTTAGGCAGTAACTGTTGAAGATAAGGTAGTGTTGATGGATCATCTTCAAACATTAAATCAAGAAAAGCATCGGCATCTTTAATTTCATCTCTCTCAGTAAAACCAGTAACGAAGGTGATAGAATTCATTTCTGTTATTACTTCCAATACCTCTTTCTTTTGTTTTTCAGATGCCCGCACTACAAGTTTCATTGTTTTAATTATTGATGCCAAAGTTATAATCATAGATCCTTTTATAACGGTACTAAAAGAAGTTATGAATATTCCAGTATTTTACCCTTAATTCGCTTTTTTAAAATATTATGGAAAAGCAGATTGTTCAAACTAAAAATGCGCCGCAGCCAATTGGACCCTATAACCAGGCAATCATAGCAAACGACACTTTATATATTTCGGGTCAAATTTGTATTGATCCTTCAACTGGATATTTAAAGAACCGCGATATACAGGAAGAAACCCACCAGGTTATGCAGAATTTAAAAGCAATTTTAAATGAAGCCGGTTATAAATTTAATAATGTGGTGAAGTCCACTATTTTTATTACTGACATGAACAAGTTTGGAGAAATTAATGAAGTGTATGGGAAATATTTTGATGGTGAATTTCCGGCAAGAGAGACCGTGCAGGTGTCAGCACTTCCCAAATTTGTAAATGTTGAAATAAGCATGATTGCTGTTCGTTAGTTTTGTGAATGAAAAAGCTACTGAGGCGATTGTTTTACAAACCGGTTTTACAGCTCAGTAACCGCTATTCATCCAAACCTGAAAAACAAAGAATTTATACTGCACTTTCAGATTTACTTTCACGCATTCTAAATGAAGAAAAAGAAAAAGGGCTTATTGTTCCTTTTGATGCAGAAAAAAGTAAAATAATCATCTTTTCAGATCAGCATAAAGGTGCACGAAATGGTGCCGATGATTTTCTAAAAGCTGAACAAAATTATTTGACAGCCCTTGATTTTTATTATGCAGAAGGTTATCATTTTATATCATTGGGCGACAGTGAAGAACTTTGGGAAAACACTTTACACCAGGTAAAAAAACATCAAAAACCCGCATTTGAAAAAGAAGCCAGGTTTATTTCAAAGAATGCCTTCATTAAAATTTTTGGCAATCATGACCTATTCTGGGATAATGATCCCTTTTCTTTTTTGCCATTGCATGAAATTTATAATGCCGATATAAAGGTTTATGAAGGAGTGGTTTTACAAACCTCCATTAACCAATCGAGGTTAAATATATTTTGCACCCATGGGCACCAGGGTGATAAAGTAAGTGATGGTAACTGGTTCAGTAAATTTTTTATTGCAAGAATATGGGCTCCTTTTCAATCTTATTTAGATATCAATCCAAACACTCCCGCATATGATGCACATTTAAAAACCTTGCACAATGCCTTAATGTATGAATGGTGTGCTGAGCAAAAGAATGTGGTACTGATAACAGGACATACACATCAACCTGTGTTTGAATCCCTGACGCATATTGAAAGTCTATATAAGCAACTTTTATTTGCAAGGAAGAATAATAATATTACAGAAGTTCAAAAACTGGAAGAAGAAATTAAGTTTCGGAAGTTTGAATACCAACAGGTTTCTGAAGAATACCTGAATGCACATCCCGGTTATTTTAATACAGGTTGTTGTTGCTTTGACGATGGTGATATAACAGGTATAGAGATAGCTGATGGCTGCATCCGTTTAATAGAATGGAAAACCAAAAATGAACAACCTTATAGGTTGATCCTTGAAGAAAAGAAGTTGGAATCATTACTTTTAGAATTAAAGTAGTGTTAGCTACAAAGTCTTTATAGAAAAGCTTGTGGGGACACAAGCTTTGGCGAAAGAGATTGAAATAATTATGCAATTGATCAACTATCGTTTTACCAATCGATCAATTACCAGTGAAGATCTTAACGATCATAAATAACAGCGTTCGACACCTATAGACGCAGAAGACACAGATGGTGATGATTTTTTAAGATTAATGTTTGATAAATTATCAGTGTAGATCTTAATGATCATAAAAATCAGTGTTCATTTAAAATAATGCATTAAATGCTCAACAACTGCTAAACAATTGTTCAACTATTGTTTAAAAAGCTTTTTTATTACCTGAATTATTAGCCCTGTTAATATCAGGTAATAGTTTTTCAGGATCTAAAACAATATCTGCAATTCGTGATGTTGTGGGCACAGAAAAAGTATGATCAGCACCTCTTTGCCATGCCTCTACCGGTAATGTAAACTTATGTTCTTTACCATTTGATTCTTTAATTACTACAGGTACGGGCATAACCATTTGTTCCAGATTTTTAACGGTGATGGATACCCCATTTTCAGGTTTATTATCTGTATACTGCACAGCAGAAACAGCAACATCAAACCTCCAGTTATTAAATACCCAGCCACGCCAAAACCAACTTAGGTCTTCGCCTCCTGCATTTTCCATTGTTCTGAAAAAATCCCATGGGGTGGGATGTTTATACGCCCAACGGTTAATATATTCTTTAAAAGCTGCATCAAATCTTTCAGGACCTAAAACCACATTACGCAATGCATGCAACATCATGGATGGTTTAAAATAAGCAGCAACACCAATATTTCTTTCCTGAAGCACTTCAGGTACCGTCATTAATGGATCCATTTTGCTGTTAAAAACATGTTGCAACATATCATCCCCCTGCAAAAATGAAAAATTTGCAAACTCCCCTTTATTAAATTCTTTTGTTGAAAAAGTATTTATAAAACTTGTAAAGCCTTCATCCATCCATGCATATTTACGTTCATTAGATCCTACTATCATCGGAAACCAAATATGACCAACTTCATGATCTGTAACACCCCATAAATCTGCACCTGTATCGGAATGACTGCAAAAAATAATTCCCGGATATTCCATACCACCAACTATTCCGGCAACATTTACCATAGAAGAATATGGATATTCAAACCATTTATTTGAATAGTGTTCAACCGAAGCTTTTACCATTTCTGTACTTCTTTGCCAGCCATCTCTCTTTATACTTTCTACAGGATAAACACTCATGGCAATTGCTTTTTTCCCGCTGGGTAAATTTATTCTTGCAGCATCCCAAACAAAAGACCGTGAAGCTGCCCAGGCAACATCACGTGCATTTTGCATTTTAAAGCGCCATGTAAGGTTGGTACCTGTTGGTCGTGATCTGCGATCGATAACTTCTTCAGCAGATCTTATTATTACAGTCTTATCGCTATTTTGGGCATTAACTAGTCTTGCTTGTTGCGTTTGTGTCAACACATCTTTTTCATTTAGCAAATCACCGGAACTAACAACAATTAAATTTGCAGGTGCCGTAATATTAATATCAAAATCACCATATCCAAGATAAAACTCACCTGCACCAACATAGGGCAAAATATTCCATCCCTGCACATCATCATAAACTGCCATCCTGGGATACCATTGAGCTAACTGATAAATAACACCATTACGTGTAGATAGTCTACCCATACGGTCTGTTCCATATTCAGGAATGGTGAATTCAAAACTTATAGAAAGTTTTGCTTTATTGCCTGATGCTTTTAATGCCTGTGGTAACCATACCTGCATTCTTGTATCTGTTATTATAAATTCAGGATTTATTTTTTTACCATCAACTTCAAGTGAAACAGATTTAATAACATGACCATTAGTAGCTGCAGCATTAGCATACCTTCCGCCTGTTTGTGTTGTTGTAGCAGTTCCACGGGAAGTGCTTTTGTAAATATTTTGATCTACATGCAACCATAAAAATTTTAAATTATCAGGGCTGTTATTAGTATAAGTAATTTCAACATCGCCGGTTACTTTGTTCAGCAGAGTATCTAAAGTACAATTGATCTTATAGTCGGACCTGTTTTGCCAGTATCGCGGACCCGGTTCTCCACCTGCGCTGCGAAAATCATTTCCATTTTGAGGATAAAAAACAGGATTAAATACTTCGTGGGGGTTAAATTTTGATTGAGCTGAAACAACAAAAACTACAAAATAACTACAAATCAACAGTATGCTTTTCTTCATATGTACAATCTTTCTTTATTTGAAAGTAAAATAAAAGAGCAGTTTTTAAAGCACAAGGTTGGATAACCGTTTGTGAATTAAGAAAACATTTGCTCAGCCTCGGGAACACTTTCCGGTCTTCCAACATCCAACCACTGATCACCGGTATGGTTATAAGCTGCAATTTTATTTTGCGAAGCAAGGTCCATAAAAACATCTATTATCGAAAACTTACCTGTAAAAGAAATCATATCCAATACTTCCGGTTGATAAATAGCAATACCACTATATGCTTTTTCAAAAAGATCTTTTGCCTGTATAATAATCTTTTCCCTGTAGTTTTCTCCTGTATTACGCCAGCCACATAAACGTCCATATTTGTTAAATAATAAATACCGCGAAGTGCGCCTGTCCGAAACAGCTAATGAAATCAATGCATTTTGTTGCTGGTGAAAAGATAAGAAATGCTTAAGATTCAAATCAGTAAGTATATCAACATTGATAGTTATAAATGGCGAACCTCGTAATAGAGTTTTTGCTTTTAAAATTCCGCCTCCTGTTTCCAGCAGTTCATCTCTTTCATCACTGATCGTTATATTACTGCCCCAGCCATTGTTCTTTTCTATTGTATCAACAACAGCATCTGCAAAATGATGCACGTTCACTACTACATCTTTAATATCAAATTTCTGCAGGTATTCAACATTTCGCTGCAACAAAGTTTTTCCATTTATTATGGCTAGCGCTTTGGGATTGTTATCTGTCCAGGGTTTAAATCTTGTTCCCAATCCTGCTGCTAATAACATAGCTTTTAAACCCGTAGATGATTTAAGTTTTTGTTTCTCCAACATTTTTCTAAGGATTAACTGATTTTATTATCAGGCACCAGGAGTATTAATCCATTGTTTCTCTTCCTGTACCAAATGACACAATTCAACTTTTACTTTGTATTTCATTTGCAAATGCTTTGCCAATGAATCGGCAGCATAAACACTTCGATGTTGTCCACCTGTACAGCCAAAGCTTACAGATAAGTTGGTGAAACCTCTTTTTATATAATCTTCCACAGAGATATCTACTATATCAAAAGCACTGGATAAAAAATCCTGCATGCGTGTTTGTCTTTCCAGGTATTCAACAACTGGCTTATCCCGTCCATGAATTGCTTTATACTGGTCGTACCTGCCTGGATTATCTATGCCCCTGCAATCGAAAACAAAGCCTCCTCCATTACCTGTTGTGTCCTGCGGTATACCATTTCTATATGAAAAACTACAGATCTTTATAACTAGCGGGGTTTTGTCATCAGCTTCAATAGGTGTGAATTTTTCAATAACATCATCTTCTACACAGATAGATAATACTTTCTTAAATTCAGGCAAAACTATACCCAGGCTATTATCATCCATGAAAGATTTTAAATTTCTTAAAGCTAAAGGTATACTGGTAAGGAATTGAGCTTTCCTTTCAAATAACCCTCTAAAGCCATATGCTCCTAATACCTGTAATAATCTTATGAGCACATAACCATTATATTGACTTCTGAAAATTTCCCTGTCAAGTAATTCTTCCGTAAAAGAGTCAAAAGAATCCATATAATCTTCTAACAAGCCAATCTTCCATTCTTCCGGTAAATTAGCTCTTGCCTGCCAAATCATACTGGCAACATCATATTGAGGAGCACCTTTCATTCCACCCTGGAAATCTATAAAATGAACACTTTCATCATCCTTTACCATTATATTCCTGCTTTGAAAGTCACGAAACATAAAGTATTTGTATTCTGTATGGGTAAGGTATGTACTGAGGGCTTCAAAATCATCTATCAACTTTTGTTTGTCATAGGGTTTACGCAGTGCATCTAAAAAATAAAATTTAAAATAAAGCAGATCAGCCATGATAGCTTGTTTGCCAAATTCTTTGTTTGTTAAAGCACGGTCATAATCCAACCCTTCATCACCCAACACCTGCAGGTGCGCTAATTCGTAAAGACTTTTCTGGAGATAATTATAGGTAGAGGTACTGAATCCATCCCGCTCCAGAATATCTAATAGTGAAACATCGCCTAAATCTTCCTGCAGGTAAATGGTTTTATCCTCATTTAATGCAAAAACTTCAGGAACATGTAGTCCCTTCTTTTTAAAATGATCAGCAAAATAAATAAATGTATCATTTTCAGCCTCGTTGGCTCCCACAGTACCTATGACAGAAGTACCATCTTCCAATAACAAACGAAAATATCGCCTATCGCTTCCTGCCTGTGGCAGAACATCTACCTCCGTAGGGTATTTTCCGCTCCAGTCAAAACACAGATCAGATACAGCATCAATCATTTCCTGCATATAATTCACCTCCACTACCGAAGTAGGACTATTTTTTGATTTTAATGGAAAACTGTTTTAAATATATAATGTTCTTCAATACTGGTATTAACTTTAAAGTTCCTCCTCCCTCTCCAGCATTAAAATAGCACTTTGGGGAACAATAAAATACTTTTCAGCCTGGTAAATTACTTCTGTTGCTCCACTTAATAAAAAAATTGCCAAATCACCTTCTTTTGCCTGAAGCGGAATGTACCTAACCCCATCATCCAGGGATTTCCACGCCTCATCTTCTGTGGGAATGGGAACAACATAACCCGGCCCCACTTTTATAATATATCCCTGCTGTACCTTGTCTTTGTCCTGAACACCTGGTGGCAGGTATAAACCACTGTCTGTTCGTTCGTTAGGTTTGGTGGGTCGAATCAATACCCTGTCACCTATGATAATCAGTTTTTGAAGTTTATTATCTATAGTTAATCGCATTTTTGGAGTTAAGATACAAAAATAGATAGTGGAAGAATTTTTGCATACAAACAATAAGCTTATCTAACTGGTTTGCTAAATACGTAATTTTATCAGTAACAAAAACCTATAGACATGGAAGAAAAGAAAGCAAAAATTTTATTATGCGAAGATGATCCGAATTTGGGGAGTGTATTAAAAAATTACCTGGAACTAAATGATTATAATGTTACGCTGGAGCGGGATGGCAGGCTGGGACTGGCTGCCTTTCAACGTGAAAAATATGACCTGTGCCTGCTGGATGTAATGATGCCCAACATGGATGGATTTACATTAGCAGAAGAAATCCGCGATATTGATCCTGATGTTCCTCTCTTCTTTTTAAGTGCTAAAACCATGAAAGAAGATATTATACAGGGATATAAACTTGGTGCAGACGATTATATTACCAAGCCCTTTGACAGTGAAGTCTTATTACATAAAATAAAAGCTATTCTCAAGCGTAATGAAGAATTAAACAGAGAAGCTGAGAATAAGGAATTTGATCTTGCCTCCTATCATTTCAATCCTAAACTAAGGCAGCTATCTGTAGGTGAAAGAACACAAACACTTTCTCCAAAAGAAAATGAATTATTAAAGATGCTTTGTGAACACATGAATGATCTGCTGCCAAGGGAGCAGGCTTTAAAAAGAATATGGGGTAGCGATACTTATTTTAATGGCAGAAGTATGGATGTTTACATTGCCAAGCTAAGAAAATACCTGAAGGAAGATCCAGATATTGAAATTGTAAACATTCATGGAAATGGTTTCAGGTTGGTAGTACAAAATACACCCGGCGCATAAGCAGACAACATTTATCCTTTAAAAGCACTCTTTGGGTGCTTTTTTTATTTTGATTTTGCTTTTATGATAATGCCGGATCCGTAGGAAGGACCTAAAGCCGTACAAAACCATCCTTCACCCTCACGCGGCTTTCTAATTTGAATTAATAATTCATAATTTAAGATATTTAAAGAAGCATCCAGGCCCTTCATAACATAAGCTCCCGGGTAAGTTGATGGTCCTAATACCTGTTTTACTTGTTCATGTTCTGATTCTGTAAATTGAATAAGTGGATAACCACAATCAAGGTTTTTGATTTCAATTACTTTAGCGTTAAACCACTTTTTGTCTTCCCATTCTCTGCATTTTATGCATGATGACAACAATATTAAAAGCGGTACAAATAAAACAATCTTCTTCATATTGTTCACTGATAATAAAATAAGTGAAACTGTTGCAAGCTAAAAAAAGTTAAACACTGAATAAAGAACCTGTTGCCCCTAAAGAAGGCGGTATTTTACCAAGGTGGTTATAAGCTTTATCTGTTGCTTCCCTGCCTCGTGGTGTTCTTTTTATAAATCCTTCCTGTATTAAAAATGGCTCATAAACTTCTTCAAGCGTCCCGGCTTCTTCACCAACAGATGTTGCTATTGTGGTGATACCTACAGGACCCCCTTTGAATTTTTCTATAATGGCAGATAAAATCCTGTTATCCATATCATCTAATCCATGTTCATCGACATTCAATGCTTTTAATGAATGTTGGGTAATACCTATATCAATCTGGCTGTCATTTAATACTTGTGCAAAATCACGAACCCTTCTCAACAAACCATTAGCTATACGCGGGGTGCCCCTGCTGCGACGGGCTATTTCTGCAGCAGCATCATTTGTAATGGAAGCTTTTAATATAGCAGCTGAACGTATAATAATTCCTTTAAGCGTTTCTGCATCATAGTATTCCAGCCTTGATTTAATAGCAAACCTGGAGAGTAAAGGAGCCGTTAGCAACCCACTGCGGGTAGTAGCACCGATAAGCGTAAAAGGATTTAATGTTAATTGAATACTTCGTGCATTTGGTCCCGTATCAATCATTATATCGATCTTATAATCTTCCATGGCAGAATAGAGATATTCTTCTACCACTGTACTTAACCTGTGAATTTCATCTATAAATAAAACATCATTGGGTTGCAGATTGGTAAGTAACCCTGCAAGGTCTCCGGGTTTTTCAATAACAGGACCCGAGGTTTCCCTGATATTAACCCCTAATTCATTTGCTACTATTCTTGACAAAGTTGTTTTGCCTAAACCGGGAGGTCCATGAAACAAAACATGATCAAGAGCTTCGCCCCGAATTTTTGCTGCTTTAATAAAAATGACAAGATTTTCAATAATCTGTTGCTGACCGGAAAACTGTTTTATTTCCTGTGGCCGAATATTATTTTCAAATTCTTTATCTATAGCGGTAAGTTCATCTTTACCTGCAGTTAAATTAGGATTACTCATAGAAGATAGATATGTAAAGCTAATACTTTCGCCAAAAAATTTAGCAAAAGCATTTATACTAAGATATCTGAAGATCAAAAACGTTTTCTACTCAAAAAATAAGTTAATGTGTTTTAAAGTCTATACTGCGTACTTCGACATTTGTAATATCAGATCCGGATCAGGAGAATTAGCTAAATATTTTTCTCTTTCCGAATATTTGCAAACTCCGGGAAAATCACCTTTATAACCTTGTAAATCTGCAATAACCTGAAAGTGAAGATGAGGAGGCCAATGGCCATTTTCCATAGGTATGCCAAAGTCAGCAAACTTGTCACCCTTTTCTATCCGCTCACCTTCCATTAAATTTTTTAAAGAATTCAGGCTTAAATGACCGTAGAGAGTATAAAAAGTTTGACCCACTAACTGGTGTGTCAGAATTATAGTAGCTCCATAATCGCCAAATGCATTATTAAAAGCAAAACTATGTACTATTCCGTCCAGTGGAGCCATAACAGCAGTATGAGGTTTACCCCAAATATCAATGCCTAAATGCAAACGCCTGTCCTCATCATCATCAGTTGTAAAAACAGAACTTCTTTTATATAAGGATCTGTGTTCATCATAACCACCAATAGCATAACGTGCACCTTTATCATTTAATAGCCGAAACAGGTAATGAACAAATTCGTCCTCCTTTTCTAAAATATCATCTGTAAGCTCTTTGTTATTTTCAGTAAAGTCAATTTTTATTAATTTATCGTTTGCAGGATCAAATTCTACAACCTGATTAAATTGTTCCTTATTCGCTTTTAGCAAATCTTTTAAAGTAGCTGTACTTACCATAGCGTTACATTTTGTATCCTGAAGTTAGTTTTTTATAGTTATTTATATTGACATATGCTTTATGGGTTAAATAACTAAATGACCGTTCTTCAAGATTATAAATCTTTTGGATAATCTTTCTATTCGTAAAACATCTGAAAAATCCGGGGTTTTTTTCTGGAGCAAAATATAAAACCCGTATTTCCGTTTTAAGAATTGATGTTTATCGCATACCTGACTTTATGAAAAAACTTTTATTTTTTGTTTCTTTTATAAGCACCTTTTCCAATTACAATGCTGATGCCCAGCAAATTACAGGAGTGTGGAAAGGGAAAATTGATAAAAAAAAGGTTGAGATAAAAATTATCCAAAAAGGTGACAGCCTAACCGGTACTTCTTACTATTATGAATCACCCTCAAATTACAGTCGTTATAGCATCAAAGGATATTTTGAACCAAATTCTAATAGTGTGGTATGGTGGGATGACCAGTTACTGGAAGAAAAGACAGGAATATTGGGCGCAACACAAAAAACCCCTCTTTTAGCTGTTGCTGATTTTAATTGTCCCGGTGGAGGTGAAATGTTTTTAGAAGGAAAAACATCAGATAAGGAAAACCTTTTAAGAAAAGGAAATGTTGATCTCACAAAAACATCAATTTCATTATTTAAGGATGAATGGGATTGGGTAACATCCAATTATACAAGCGGAGCAAATGATCCGGATATTATAGATAGTATTGGATTGATTGCAACATCTTCAAGAACAACCCGGCAACCTGAAATAAAAAAAGAAGAACCACCAATAGCTAAAAAACCGGGTATGGTTTCTATACCCCCCATGCGTAAAAAAGAACCCGTTGTTGCCAAAGTAGAAACGCCTGTTGTTACAAAACAAACAACTATTGTAATACCAATGACGATTGAAGAAAAATTTACAACACGCGATAAGGTTTTTATAATGGAAATTCCTTTAGCAGGAGATTCAATAGAACTTCGTTTTTATGATAATGCAGAAGTAGATGGTGATTCTATTTCTTTATTCCTGAACAACAGGTTGATCTTTCAAAACATCAGGTTAACTGAAAAAGCTTATACTATAAAATTACCGGTAGCTGAAATGCAGGAAACTAATGATCTGGTAATGGTAGCAGAAAACCTTGGTTCTATACCACCTAATACTTCTTACATGGTTGCCATTGTAAACGATAAAAGATACGAAGCCATTTTAGCCAGCACAGAAAAAAGCAGTGCAACCATCAGGCTAAAAAAACCGGATAAAGCAGACGCCGGCAATTAATTATACAACAACATTTACCATTTTACCTTTTATATAGATCAACTTTTTTACCGGTTTTCCTTCTATCCATTTTTGAACAACAGTATTTGCCATAACTATTCCTTCAACCTGTTCATGTGATGCATCTAAATCTATATTGATTTGTGTACGCAACTTTCCGTTAATAGATACAGGGTATTCTTTCGATATTTCAACTAAATATTTCTCTTCAAGCTTTGGAAAGGAAGCATTTAATATTGTGGATTCATTTCCTGATTGATGCCATAGTTCTTCGGCAATATGCGGTGCATATGAAGTAAGTAAAACGAGAAGTGGTTCCAGAATTTTTTTCTTATTGCATTTAGCATCTGTCAATTCATTTACACAAACCATAAAAGCACTTACAGCGGTATTAAATGAAAAACGCTCTGTATCTTCTTCAATTTTTTTTATTGTCTTATGAAGGATTTTATATTCTGCAGCTGTTGGTTCTTCATGAGAGATTGTAATCCCATTTTCATTGTTGAATAAACGCCAGAGCTTTTTCAAAAAACGGTGTACACCTTCAATGCCTTTTGTATCCCATGGTTTACTCATTTCCACGGGGCCTAAAAACATTTCATACATGCGGAAAGTGTCAGCGCCATATTTTTCAACAATAGTATCCGGATTAACTGTATTATAAAGACGCTTACTCATTTTCTCCGTAAGAATGCCGCATATATACCTCGCCCCCTTACCTTCTCCACTAGTGGAGAGGGGGGAACTTAGAACCTCCTTCTGCACTCCTCCAATAGGAGAAAGAATGGAACTATCATCTAAAATAAATTCAGCATCTGCATATTCTTCCCGCCATTTTCTAAAAGCATCTATATCCAGTTCAACTCCATCAACCATATTTACATCTACATGTATTTCATCAACCTCATGCTGGTCTTTTAAACCATAAGAAACGTATTGATTTGTGCCATGAATCCGATAAACAAATCTTGATGAACCCTGAATCATCCCCTGGTTGAGCAATTTTTTAAAGGGTTCATCAAAAGAAATATACCCCAGATCATACAAGGCTTTGGTCCACATGCGGCTGTAAAGTAAATGCCCTACAGCATGTTCAGTGCCACCTACATACAGATCTACCTGGTTCCAATAATCACTGATTGTTTTATCACAAAATATTTCATCATTATGTGGATCCATATAACGCAAAAAATACCATGAAGAACCTGCATAACCGGGCATAGTATTCGTTTCCAAAGCCCCCTCTACATCTCCCCCAAGGGGTGAGACTTTTGAAGACCCTAATAAATCAAGTTTTACTTTTTTTTCTTTCCATTCTTCAATATTCGCTAAGGGGCCTTCTCCTTCAGGTCCTGGTTTATAAATTTCAACATGTGGCAATTCCAGTGGCAGTTCATTTTCATCAAGAGTATAGGCAATTCCTTTTATCCAAACAATGGGAAATGGTTCGCCCCAATAACGTTGACGGCTAAACGCAGCATCGCGTATTTTATAATTTACTTTACGCTTGCCTACTCGCATCTGCTCCAGCTTATCTAAAACAATTGGCAGTGCATCTTTATATGTCAAACCATTTAAAAAATCACTGTTATGCAAAACGGCATCTTTGGCAGTGATGGCTTCTTCACCATTATATGCATCACTAAAAATGTTGCTAATCGGTATATTGAAATGTTGAGCAAACTTGTGGTCTCTTTCATCGCCACTAGGAACAGCCATTATGGCACCTGTACCGTATCCTGCCAACACATATTCTGAAATCCAGACAGGAATGGGTTTTTGTGTATATGGATGTTCAACATAAGCACCTGTAAACACGCCTGATATTTTTTTCTCCGCCATTCTTTCTCTTTCGCTGCGGCTGTTTACTTTGGCTATGTATTCATCTACTACAGTTTTTTGTTCAGGTGTTGTTATTTGTTCCACCAATTCGTGTTCCGGTGCCAACACTATAAAATCAACTCCGAAAATGGTGTCAGGTCTGGTCGTAAAACACCTCATCCCTTGCCCCTCTCCATGAATGGAGATGGGAGATTTAACTACAGCCTCTCCTATAGATTTGCTTAGTTCATTTTTGATTTTTTCAATTACAGTTTCAATACCAGTTAGCACTTCCTCATTTCTGAAACGAATTACTTTAAAACCAATTTCACTTAACACTACAGTTCTTTCTTCGTCAGCTATTTTCTGATCAGGCGAATTATGATAGCCTCCATCTATTTCTATTATGAGCTTATTTTGAAGACTTACAAAATCTGCAATAAAATTGTCAATTGGATGTTGTCTTCTAAATTTCACCCCCAATTTACTATTACGCAAATACTGCCATAAAACATTCTCTGCTTCAGTATTTTTTTTTCTTAACAGGCGTGCATTTTCAAATTGCTTGGTGCTTGCAACTTTATACTTAGGAACATTTGCTGCTCCAACAGTTTCTACCACCTTATCACCCTCTCCGCTTGCGGAGAAGGAAGGGGTGAGGTTGAATTTTATTTCCGCTCCTTCACTTTTTCCAATCCAGTTGCTTTGCATTTCTTTCATGGCTTCACTGAATTCTACTTTACTAAGTCCTTCTAATAAACGGTCAGCATATTCAGTAATCCGCAGATACCATTGGCGCAGTTTCTTTTTTACAACAGGATAACCACCTCTTTCACTTACTCCATTTACTACTTCATCATTTGCCAGTACGGTTCCCAGTGCCTCACACCAATTCACTTCACCTATACCACAATATGCAATCCGGTATTCCATTAACACAAGATGTTTGTTGTATTCATCAAATGCATTCCACTCCTCTGCCGAAAAAGAAGCTTTATTACAACAGGGGATAACAAATTGAGAATCCGGAATAGGATGATTTTGATTTCCTTCTTTTTCAAAAATTTGAATTAATGATTCTATATTTTCAGCCTTATTATTTTGCCTGTTGTACCAGCTTTTGAAAAGTTGCAGGAAAATCCATTGTGTCCATTTATAATACTTTGGATCACTGGTTTTTATTTCGCGGCTCCAGTCAAATGAAAAACCAATGTTATCTAACTGCTTTCTGAAAGTTTTAATGTTTTTGTCAGTACTTACTGCCGGATGCACGCCATGTTCAATAGCATATTGTTCGGCCGGCAAACCAAAAGCATCGTAACCCATTGGATGCAGAACATTAAAACCTTTTAATCTTTTATAGCGTGCCACTATATCTGAGGCAATATAACCTAAGGGATGACCAACATGTAATCCTGCACCACTGGGATATGGAAACATATCCAGCACATAATATTTTGGCTTTGCTGTATTATCGGAAACCTGATAAACTTTATCCTGAATCCATTTTTGCTGCCAGTTTCTCTCTATATCCTTAAAATTATATTCGGTATTCACTCCTATATATTTGACACGGTTTTATAAACTTTACCGGCACCTTGCTTTTGCTCCTTGCTACTATCCGACTTTTAGTTATAGGAGGTAAAGAAGATCAACAGAATTCATAAAGATGAATGGAGCGTCGCAAGGAACGCTTCATCATCATTCTGAAGCCGGTATCCTAAAATTTACTGATTAATAATACACTTAAATTTCTGCTAAGGCTATTGTTCGTTTTTGCATTATAACAATATTCTAAGCATGCAATCGTTAGGTAGGCAAAAATAAACCTTTCATAGTTTAATTGTTTGGAAAACCGGAACGGCGTACAGATGCTTTAATGTCAAACAATTATTTTTGCTCAACTTATCAAAACCGATAGTATGGCTCAATTTGGGAAAAGCGCAGCACGCAGGGGGAAACCCTCCTATTTCATGTCTATTTTAGGAGTTACACTTGTTTTGTTCCTGCTGGGCATTGTGGGATGGCTAACTATAAATTCTCAAAAACTTATTCAATATTTTAAAGAAAGTGTGGAAGTACAGGTTTTTTTAAAACCGAATGTAGCCGATACAGCCAGAATAAATTTGCAGGAATATATTGCCAGCCAACCTTATACCAAAAACTGGCGCTATACTGATAAGGAAACTGCAAAAAAAGAATGGCTGAAAAGTGGTGGTGAAGATTTTACCGAATTTTTAGATAACAGCCTTTTACCTACCTCTATTGATTTTAGCCTGAAAGCCGAATACATGGATTCAACCAGGTTATTTGGTATAAGAGATACTTTAAAACAATTTGCAGCTGTTGATGAAGTAAGATATCCTACTACTGTTGTTGGCAACATGCAAAAGAATTTTAATGTTATAAATATGGTACTTGCAGGTGTGGCTATATTAATAGCTTTTTTAGTAATTGTTTTAATAGATAATACAATCAGGCTGGCTATGTTTAGTAACAGGTTTTTAATAAAAACAATGCAAATGGTAGGGGCTACCAGGTGGTTTATTGCCAAACCATTGAACCTGAGGGCAATTATTAATGGAGCTATCAGTGGCATTCTCGCCATTGTTATGGTATACCTGGTTATTTTAACTGCAGAACGTATGTTACCTGATCTTGCGGCATTACATGATACAGGGTTACTTATAATTTTGTTCCTTGCCTTAATTATTATTGGTATAACCATAACAGTATTCAGCACTTACAGAAGCGTAAGAAAATATTTGCGCATGAAGCTGGATGAATTGTACTAATCAGGTTAATCATAAATCAATATTGTTTTATCTTGCCGCACATTAATCGGAATAATGAAAAGTAAAAAAATAACACCTGCCATAGAAAAAGACAAGACTAATTTTCCCCCATCACTCTTTGACAGGGAAAACCTTGTGTGGATGTTAGCAGGTGTGGCGGTAATAATTCTTGGTTTTATATTAATGGCAGGCGGCAGAAGTGAAGATCCAAATGTTTTCAATCCTGACGAAGTTTATAGCTCCAGGAGAATAACGCTTGCACCAATTATTATCATACTAGGGTTAATTATTTTAATTTTTGCAATTTTCCGTCATCCGAAGAATCCTTAAACAATTTCCTTCTCCTCATGACAATCTGGGAAGCAATTATTATTGCTATCGTTGAAGGCCTAACTGAATTTTTACCAGTTTCATCAACCGGGCATATGGTTATTACCAGTGCTTTGCTTGGAATTCATGATGATGATTTTACAAAACTGTTTGAAGTAGCTATTCAATTAGGAGCTATATTGGCTGTAGTGGTTCTTTACTGGAAAAGATTTTTTCCAAAAAACATGTGGGAGTTTTATTTCAAGCTGTTTATAGGTGTATTACCAGCCCTGTTCCTGGGATTTTTATTTAACGAACAAATAGAAGCCATGCTGGAAAGTCCGTTAACGGTGGCTATCAGTTTGTTGATTGGCGGAATTATCCTTTTGTTTATTGATAAATTATTTAATAATCCCACAGTAGAAAACGAAAGTGGTATTACATTAAAAAAATCTTTTCTTATTGGCTGCTGGCAGGTAATCTCTATGATACCGGGTGTTAGCCGAAGTGCTGCATCTATTATTGGAGGAATGCAACAAAAGCTAACCCGTAACATTGCTGCAGAATTTTCTTTTTTTTTAGCAGTACCTACCATGGCTGCGGCAGCAGGGTATACTTTGTTTTTAAAAAAATGGGGTACTGAAGTTCCCCGGCGTGGCTATGAATTAATTTTTGAATCTTCAGGAAATATTATTGCTTTTGCCGTTGGAAATGTAGTAGCATTTATAGTGGCATTACTGGCTATAAAATTCTTCATTACTTTTTTGAAAGTATATGGATTTAAGGTTTTTGGGATATACAGAATTATTGTAGGTATAATTTTATTAGTATTGATTGGTACCGGAAACCTTGGTTAGTTGATTAATTTGCTGTTCTTATTAGCTTCTGATTAATTATCTTCCCTTTACAAAACCAATGCATGCAAACTGCACCAAAGAAAGTTGTGAATGCGTGGGCTATGTATGACTGGGCAAACAGTGTATACAGCCTTGTAATAACTACTACATTTTTTCCTATTTATTTTAATGCTGTTACAACAAGGGCTTATGGAGAAGATACAGTTCCCTTTTTAGGCAGAACTTTTAAAAATTCAGCCCTTTATCAATATTCATATGCTGCAGCCTACTTAATAATTGTATTAATGCTTCCCATATTATCCTCTATAGCAGACAGCAGGGGAAATAAAAAATCATTCATGCAATTTTTTTGTTACCTGGGTGGTTTGGCATGTTCAGGATTATTTTTCTTTTCAGAAAATGAACCGCAACTATGGTTAGGCATTGGATGCAGCATGCTGGCTGTTATTGGCTTTGTAGGAAGTTTGGTTTTTTATAATTCCTATTTGCCTGAAATAGCAGCGCCGGAAGATATGGACAGGATAAGTGCAAAAGGCTTTTCTCTCGGATATGTGGGTAGTGTCATTCTGCAGATTATAGGTTTTATTTTAGTGCTGTATTTTACAAGTAAGGGAGATAATTTCAGTGGTCCACGATATACGTTTTTATTGGTTGGAATATGGTGGATTGGATTTGCACAAATAACATTTGCCCATTTACCAAAAGGAAGACCTTCCACTACAGTAAAAAATAAAAATGCAATACAGGCAGGTTTTAATGAGCTTAACAAAGTTTGGAACCAGGTGAAAAAGATGGCTGTTTTAAAACGTTTTTTATTCAGCTTCTTTTTTTATGCTATGGGTGTGCAAACAGTTTTTTTGGCTGCATCTTTTTTTGGAAGTAAGGTTTTAAACCTGCCTGATACCAATCTTATAATAACACTTGTGATCATTCAACTGGTTGCTATAATAGGTGCAACACAAATGGCCAGACTTTCAGGAAAATATGGAAATTTCCAGGTTTTAATTGGCGCTGTTATTATATGGATTGTTATTTGCATAGCAGCATTTTTATTAGCAAACGAAGCAGAAAAAGGATATAATACTGAATACTTGTTTTATGGACTTGCTGTAGCAGTGGGTTTAGTAATGGGAGGCATACAGGCTATCAGCAGAAGCACTTATTCCAAACTAATGCCTGAAACAAAAGATACAGCATCATTTTTCAGTTTTTATGATGTTACAGAAAAAACAGCCATAGTCATTGGCATGTTTACATTTGGTTTTGTAGATGAATTATTTTCAATGAAATATAGCGTACTGTTTCTTATTATCTTTTTTACAATAGGATTAATTGGCTTAATAAATACCTTGAAAAGAAGCAGGCGAAAAGCAATTCCTCACCTTGAATAGCGGATTTACAAGCCCGGTAAATACAAGTTAATTGTCATCAATTACCTTTGATCACATCTATTTAATTAATAATTAAGAATGAATTTATATTCTATACATACGGGTAATTTTAAATTGGATGGTGGTGCCATGTTTGGAGTGGTGCCCAAAGTAATGTGGAACAAGATAAACCCGGCAGATGAAAATAATTTATGTACATGGGCTATGCGGTGCCTGCTGATAGAAGATGAAGGAAGATTAATTTTAATTGATAATGGCATTGGAGATAAGCAGGATGCAAAATTTTTAAGTCATTATTATTTACATGGTTCAGATACCTTACACTCATCTTTATCAAAACATGGTTTTCATACGGATGATATTACAGATGTTTTTTTAACGCATCTTCATTTTGATCATTGCGGGGGATCTATAAAACGTGAAGGCGACAAATTATTGCCGGCATTTAAAAATGCAACTTACTGGAGTAATGAACAGCATTGGGAGTGGGCTGTAACTCCAAATGACAGGGAAAAAGCTTCTTTTTTAAAAGAAAATATTTTACCCATCAAAGAAAGCGATCAATTAAAATTTGTTGAATATCCTGTTTCGAAAGAGGTACTTCAAAACAACCCTTCCGGATCTCTTGAAATCAATACAGCAGCATTTACAGATTCCATTTCTATAAAAATTGTAAATGGTCATACCAATAGTATGATGTTACCACAAATAAAATATAAGGATAAAACCATAGTTTTTATGGCAGACCTGCTTCCATCAGCAGGTCATATTCCTATACCTTATGTAATGGCTTATGATATGTTTCCGCTAACCACATTACAGGAAAAGAAAAGTTTTTTACAGGAAGCAGTTGAAAATGATCTGATCTTATTTTTTGAGCATGATGCGTCAATAGAATGCTGCACTTTGCATAATACGGAGAAAGGAATAAGATTGAAAGAGAGTTTTTTATTAAGCGAGATCTAGCGAACTTTTTTAAGGGATGTAAGAGGATGGCGTAAATTTTTATAACCCATCATATCAACCTTTACACTGCCTACTCTTATTGGACTTTCGGCACGAACTGGTATTCTATTGTTGTCATCTGTTATCCACACAGTCATCTTTTCGCCCTGGTCAAAAGTGTTTCCTTTGAGTAAAAGTGGTTTTAATTTTATAGTACGAAACCTTCCATACCTTGTTTTAATTTCTTCCTTGCCCATGTATCTTAAATACATGCTGTACACTTCATTATCAAGAAACATATCAAAAGATATTTTATCACCAATTTTATACTTGTCAAAATTTATATTTCTTGCATAGTATAAAGAGCTTACAATATCCTGTATGCAGGAAGGAACTTTATAAACACCTTCTCTTGTTATAGCTGTATTTGTTGACCTGTTAAAGCTTATGTTTTCATAACGCTTGTGATTATTCTCATGAACATCTCTTATAAACTTTAAAGGCTGCATAGATGCTGTGTCCACATAAGATTCATAGCGGTTATTCACCTTTGCAATCCAGCTGTAAGATGTATTACTTTTACCATCTCCTACTATATGATAAACGGGCCGGTTATTTAACCTTTTGAGTTGAGTTGTAACTGTAGCGCGACCAGCATTTACATAAATTCCTATTATTGAATAATAAACTGTAAAATTTAACTCTTCACCATTTCCGAAAGCTATATTCCTGGTACCGCAAAAATCATCTTTGGCAACAGCCGCTTCCACTTGCGCATTACCTGCGTGGAGACCGTACACCAAACACATTGATGATAACAATACTAAAAATTTAAACTTTCTCATAGCGTCTTTTAAAGACTTTAATGCTCAAAATTAATATACTTCCTGCCAGCGCAGGGACAACTAAATTAATAAACCAGGCCGTTACAGATGTTAATAAAATGCCTAAACTGTTTGTAGTGAATATCCCAATAAGTTGCAAGGATACTTTACCTCTTATTCCCAGGTCAGCCAAAGCAATGGTAGGCACTATGGCAAGTGTTAAAAATAAAAGACTTACACTCCCGAAAAGTAAAGCGGGAGATACGTCTATGTCAAATAATCTAAAGAGTAAAATATACTGCATAACAAAAACAAGGTAACGGCACAATGATAGAAGTAATAATAAAGACAACCGTTGCATGGAAAAACGATGCAGAGACTGAATTAAATAAATGTATGAACTGTTTTTGAGCCAGATCTCCAGCCATTTTTCTAACCGGGGTAATAAAAAATAAAAAGCTGTAACCAAAGCAGTTACGGAAATCAAACCCACAGCAATGATCCTGTACCAGATGTCTGTTAGAAATTCTGCATTAATCAGGTATTTTTTAAATAATAAAAAAGCAATGGTTCCCAAAATCAAAGTGACAGCTAATTGGCTGATACTGGCTGTTATGGCAAGAGAAATTACTTTTAACCTTTGGCCGTCAGGCATATACATGATCCTGCCCAGGTATTCACCTATACGATTGGGCATGGTAACAGAAAAAGAAACACCTGATAAAACAGCCTTAAAGGCTTTAGCAAAAGAAACAGGATAAACAACATCCAGAGAAATCTTCCATTTAGCTGCTTCCAGGCCCCAGTTAACCGGCATAAATATGATTGCTGCTACTAAATAAAAAAAATTTGATGACTGAAATGACTGCCTGATGTGATACCATGAAGCAGATAAATGCGGCTCCTTTTGCAGTTGATTATAAATGGACCATGATAACCAGATAAAGAGTAACGGACCTAAAAAATAATTAATAAATATTTTAATATTTTTGTTTAGCCGCATGTGCGGTAAAAATAACCACCTCCTTGCAAAAGCCTTCTAAAATCATCTTAGGTATTGATCCGGGTACCGTAATAATGGGATACAGTGTAATCCGTATCAGCAATAATATAATTGAGGTTCTTGAAATAGATGTTTTGAAACTACCTGTAAAAAAAGATAATTATCACCGGTTACAACTCATACATCAACAGGTAACCAAACTGGTGCGACAATATAAACCTGGACATTTAGCCATTGAAGCTCCTTTTTTTGGTAAAAATGTACAAAGTATGCTAAAGCTTGGCAGGGCACAGGGAGTGGCTATTGCTGCTGCAATGAATGAGCATGTGCCGGTATCGGAATATTCACCAAAGAGAGTTAAACAATCCATTACAGGAAATGGAAATGCAGATAAAGAGCAGATATGGAAAATGCTTTTAAACCTGGTAGCCATTCCTGATAAACCTAAATTTTTTGATGCTACCGATGCCCTTGCTGTAGCTATTTGCCATCATTTTTCGGATGGAGCTTTAAAAGGTGCTGATAAACCAAGAGGAAAAAAAAGTAATGGATGGGGGAAATTTCTGTCTGAAAATCCTGAACGTATATTATAAATATTGCAGGATCTTTTTTTGCACTTCAATTAATTTTTCTTCAGACAATTTCAATTTTGATTGGGTAAAATTAAGATCATTGGAAGAATTTATTGGTACCAGGTGCATGTGAGCATGTGGCACTTCCAGTCCAATAACACTAATACCACACCTGTTACAACGAAAAGCCTTTTCAATTGCTTTTGCAATAGGTTGTGCAAATACCAGCATCCGGGAAAGATGATCTTGTGGCAGATCAAAAATTTTATCTACTTCCAGTTTAGGAATTACTAAAGTATGTCCCTCTTTTAAAGGATGAATATCTAAAAAAGCAAAGAATAATTCATCCTCTGCAATTTTGTATGAAGGGATTTCGCCTTTTATTATTTTGGTAAATATGGACATAAAATGAAAATGTGTAAACAGCACCTCTGCCATTTACACATTTAAAAATTAAACACTAATATCTTCCACTTTAAATTTAAGTAATCCTACAGGGGCGGTTACCTCTGCAACTTCACCAATTTGCTTCCCCAGCAACCCTTGGCCTATGGGCGAGGTGACTGATATTTTACCTGCTTTAAGATCAGCTTCAGTTTCACTTACTATCTGGTAGGTTACCTGTTTTTTAGTACTGAGATTGGTTACTTTCACTTTTGTAAGTATAGTTACCTTACTGGTATCAATGGTTGATTCATCAACAATACGGGCAGTGGCAATTTGCCCTTCTAATGCAGCAATTTTGGCTTCTAACATACCCTGCGCTTCTTTAGCAGCATCGTATTCGGCATTTTCTTTTAAATCACCTTTTTCCCTGGCTTCAGCAATAGCTTTGGAAGCAGCAGGCCGCTCTACACCTCTCAGGTGTTGAAGATCTACCTTCATATGCTCCAGCGTTTCTTTGGTAACGTATTGAATATTATCATTCATGTTCACATTCTTTTAGAGTAAAACAAAAAAATAACAACGCCTCAGTTTTTTTAGAACCGAAGCGTTGCATATTTGCTAAGATAAATATTTCTTCTTAATTCACCCGTGCTGATTGACTCAACACAAATTTTTGTATTTCGGTTCCCTGGCTACTTTTTACCACAACCATATATAATCCGGCTTTCCACTTCTGAAGATTAGTTAGGGTGTGCGCCGTTTGACCTGCACTTACCTGAACCAATTTTTGATACACTACTCTTCCGGAAAAATCAAGAACTGATATATCAACTTCTTCATTAATATGTGACTTAAGCAATATATCCGTATAATGTAAAGCGGGATTTGGATAAAGCTTTAAACTATTACTAATGGTTTTTGTATTGTTAACCTTTATTGTTTTACTATAATAAGCTACACTATTTGCCGGTTTTACCAATAACCTGTAATAGATTACAGGATCTGAGATACCCGCAACAGCATCTAAAAATGAAAAGCTACCATCTTCTTTCATTTGACCAGAAGTTATGGGTTCTCCGATATTGTTGAAAGTTTTACCATCAAAGCTTCTTTGAACGACATAGAAAGGTTCATTTCTTTCCGAAGAATTCCATGATATATTTACTTTACTATTATTCAGCGATCCATTTAATGTAAATATTTTATTAGATAATACTATACAACCTTCACTAAAATAAACTGAAACCGTATCTGTAGAAGTTGTGGCGCAACCATCCATTAATTCATGTGAAACAATATAAGATCCTATTGCATCTACATAAACAGATGATCCTACTGTATCTCCTACAATATTTCCGTCAGGTGTTGTCCATCTGTACACGGAAAGTGGATTAGGATTTACTACCTGCACTCTTGTCGTTCCTACAGTTTCGCATAAAAATGGAGATTCTGCTGCTGCTAATACTGGCTCAGGAACAAAAAAATCGAAAGGACCTATAAAGTCTTTTAATTCTGCACTAAATGAAACAGAAGAACGGGTTTTCACCAATATTCTTCTGAAAGGCAAACCGCAGGCACTGCCGCCCAATAAAGTAATTGGATCTAATCCCAGTTTTGTCATATTTACCGAAAACTCCATAAAATTAGCTGCTCCATAAAGTGTTTGAACCGTATTATCAGACCTGATCCAGCCATAAGGACCAGCCCAGGTATTATTTGACGATTGCATTCCGGTATAAAAATCACCAACAGTTATAGGACGAATACCGGCATACCCATATGTAGATCCATTTGATGCACCATCGAAGGATCCTGTCCAGATAAAAGAAGCAGGTGTTAAATTAAGTGCATCTTTATGCACCCAGATACGTGCTTCCAATGCCGACAATGACTGGCTGCTGTATTCTGCTGAAAAAATAACATCACCAGGAGCAATAATATTTCCTGATGCATCAAACTGCCATGATGTATGTCCTTCATCAGGACCATATCCTGAAAATTTACCGGTGGTTCTGCTATAAAAAATATCAGTCTGGTAAAGTTCAAAATCAAAGTAACGGTTACCGGAAGTTCCCTGTAAGGAAATGCCTCCTAAAAACCATAAGGAATCATACTTTGTTGGTCCTGCTCTTCTTACATGAACAAACATGTCGGCAATATCATTTTTATCAAGAACATTGGTCGCACCTCCAGTCCATACATTTGGATGTTGTCCGTTTTTGTTACTGGATACAAAGGCTGTAGAATCATAAAACCCCGGACCTCCATGATAATCACGAATCATTACAGCATCAATCCACAACCTGTTATTGATAATGGAATACTGTGGATAACGCATGGTTCTGAAAAAAGGCAAATGGCGTGAAGACGGAGTAGTATTATAACGGTTCAGTATAAAGGCAGCACCGGTAGTATCTATTACAAATTCACCAAAACCTGGAGAACCATTACTAAACCAATCGTCATTCCCATTCAAGTTAAAATTGTTGAAATAATTGGCTCTCAAATCAGCATCCACACCAAAATTTGCTTTAATAATGGCAGTAGTGACCTGGCTGTATGTTGTGAAAGTGAAAAAGATAAAAATTGAAAGTAAAATTGTTTTCATAAGCATAGGATTTATTAGAAACTAGCGGAAGAATATATC
>MWWA01000069.1_pt1 | contig 33466 bp, 15 predicted proteins | sample 1047341 | NCBI WGS metagenome assembly MWWA01 (sample SAMN06349978, study PRJNA376086) | soil metagenome | isolation source: MS5-1 sample Antarctic (ecotone) soil | place: Antarctica | collected 2015-01-13
GAAAGCCGTTTGGATGAACTGGGCACGGAATCAACCTGGAGACAGTTTTTCATGGTGCCGGCAAAACAGTTTATAGAAGGACAAATTGTCCGGACTGGATTATGGAGTTGGAAGATGAATTTATTAAGGTAATTGTTGAGTTCAACTCGGGGTAAGAACTAAATAAAACATAAGAACCTTACAGCGATTTCAGTTTTTAACTGAACTACTATTAAATTCTTTATAATAAAAAGTTTCTTCAGAACCATTAATAGCGATCTTAATACTATTAATTCCTTTTCGTATGCAGGTGGCTGCGGATAAATCAATATTTTTTACCTCCTTGCTTGCCTTGTGAATTATTAATTTATTAAATCCAAGAGAAACAGAATGCCGCTTTTTATCAAATAGGTATTGAATACCGAAAAACAGCAATATTTCGATGTTGATAATGTAAATTACACTGGCAGGTTCATTAGTAAATCATATTCTGAGAAAAGCATAATAGAAATTACAATAAGAACAGCTCCAATAATTCTGGTAATATTTTTCATCTGTTTTATTTATAGTAAATTGAAATTACTGGTTGTTGCACGCATTATTCCGCAAGCGATACCGATAGATGGGCGCGGCTTTTTGCAAAATAAAAATGGGACAATCCAGTTTTAACCGAAATGTCCCATTTGGTTGACCCATAAGGATTCGAACCTTAACAAACAGAACCAAAATCTGTTGTGCTACCATTACACCATGGGTCATAGTGAAAGGAGTGCAAAAATAAAGGCAAGCGCCAGACCAACCAAATTTTTTAAAGTCTCTATGCAATTTTGTCTTGAACAGGAAAGATTTACCTTTAGTGGAGGTTGAATGTGGCGCCGTTGAATGGCTTCGCTGATGAATACTTTAACAACTGTTCAACTTTTGTCAATCAACATTCAACCCTTAAACCCATTCTCATGTCATTCCACCGACGCTCCTTCCTGCAGAAATCCATGCTGCTGTCCATGGGTGGTATTTTCAACCTGCTTCCATCCTGGAGCAGGAACCTGAATCAGGCCTTTGAACAGGCATCAGGGATACCAGCCAGTGACCTTGCTTCAGAGGAAGATTTCTGGAAATACATTCAACAGGCATTTACTGTTTCAGCTTCCATCATTAACCTGAATAATGGCGGAGTGTCGCCAGCACCCAAAACCGTGCAGGAGGCAATGAAACGCTATTATGATTTTAGTAATGAAGCTCCCAGCTATTACATGTGGCGCATACTGGATCAGGGCAGGGAAAACCTGAGAGCGGATCTTGCAGCACTGGCAGGTTGCGATCAGGAAGAAATTGCCATGAACAGGAATGCTTCAGAAGGGCTTGAAACCATCATATTTGGACTTCCACTTAACAAGGGTGATGAAGTGGTGGCCAGCCTGCAAGATTATCCCAATATGGTTCATGCCTGGAAACAAAGGGTTTTGAGAGATGGCATCCAAATGAAATGGATCAACCTTGAACTTCCAACGGAGGACGAGGATGCTATAGTAAAAAAATATGTTGAAGCTTTCACCGCAAAAACGAAAATTGTTCACCTAACGCATATCATTAACTGGAACGGACAGGTCATCCCTGTTAAAAAAATCGCAGCCGAAGCACACAAAAAAGGGATCGAGGTAATTGTTGATGGTGCTCACAGTTTTGCCCATATTGGTTTTACCATTCCTGAACTGGACGCAGATTATTATGCTACTTCTTTACACAAATGGTTATATGCTCCCATAGGCACGGGTATGCTCTATGTAAAAAAAGAAAAGATCAAAAATGTATTTCCACTGTTTGCTGCCGATGAACCATTAAAAAATGACATCAGGAAATTTGAACACCTTGGAACACGCCCATTTTTTATTGAACAGGCCATTGGAAAAGCCATCGATTTTCACCAGGCCATTGGTATGGAAAGAAAAGAAAAGCGGTTGCACTATTTAAAAAATTATTGGATGGAAAAGGTGATGAGCCTTCCTAAAGTGCGATTGGGAACATCATTAGATCCCAGGTATGCATGTGCTATTGGAATTGTTTCGATCGAGGGAAAAAAACCTGCAGAACTCGACCAATTTTTATTTCAGCATTATAAGATCCACACCACATCGATTGAATGGGAAAATATTAAAGGCGTGCGTATCACCCCCAACCTTTATACAACCACAAAAGACCTGGACAAACTGGTAGAGGGTATCAAAAGATTTGCTGCCACTGCCTGATCATTGCAATGTAACCAGGTAATAATTCTTTTTTCCTTTTTGTACAAGAAGGAATTTATCATGCAATAAACGATGTTCATTTACAGGCTCTGAAATTTCCATTACTTTCTTCCTGTTGATACTCACCCCTCCATTCTGTATCATTTTCCTGGCCTCACCCTTACTGGGAAAAACAGCGGTTTCTGAAAGAAAACTGATCACATCCATATTTTCGATCCGGGATCTTTCAAAATTTACTTTAATGATCCCTTCCATCCCTTCCAGGTCGGCTTCCGAAAATGTTTCAATGGGCGCATCCTGTTTGGAAAACAATTTCTCAGTGGTTTCTATAGCTTTCTGGTATTCGGCTGCTCCATGTACAAATAGTGTTATTTCTTTTGCCAGTGTTTTTTGCAGGAGTCTTTTTGAGGCATCTTGTTTATGCGCTGCTACAATCGTTTCAATTTCCTCTTTATTTAAAAAAGTAAAGATCCTGATCCATTGCTCCGCGTCTGCATCGGCTGCATTCAGCCAGAACTGGTAAAACTGGTAAGGACTTGTTTTTTCGGCATCCAGCCATACATTGCCCTGTTCTGATTTTCCAAATTTGCTTCCATCGGCTTTTTTTAAAAGCGGACAGGTAAAGGCAAATGCTTCACCGCCTGATTTTCGCCTGATCAATTCCGTTCCGGTGGTAATATTGCCCCACTGATCGCTGCCACCCATCTGTAGCTTGCAGTTTTTGTGTTTATATAGCCAGTAAAAATCATATCCCTGGATCAGTTGGTAGGTAAATTCGGTAAAGCTGATTCCTGAAGTGCCTTCCAATCTTTTGCGCACACTATCCTTACTCATCATGTAATTAATCGTAATGTGTTTGCCCACATCCCTGATAAAATCCAAAAAATTCATTTCCCTGAACCAGTCGTAATTGTTTACGATTTCGGCTGCATTGGGTTTGGAACGGTCAAAATCAAGGAATTGGTTTAACTGCTTTCTGATCCCATTCAGGTTATTTTCCAGTTCTTTTTCACTCAGCATATTCCTTTCCTGGCTCTTAAAGCTGGGATCTCCGATCATGCCTGTAGCACCTCCGATCAATGCAAAAGGCTTATGACCAGCTATTTGCAGGTGCTTTAAAATTATAATGGGTAACAGGCTGCCGATGTGTAAAGAATCTGCTGTGGGATCGAAACCGATATAGCCCGAAGTCATTTCCTTATTCAGCTGTTCAGCGGTCCCGGGCATGATGTCCTGTATCAGTCCCCTCCATTCCAGTTCTTTGATCAGATCCATTGATTGGTTTTGCGGCAAAAGTAAGGCAGCGTCAGGCAATTTCCTTTACCACCCTGCGTTTTATGGGGGCTACCTGTAATGAAGACTATGAATTTGAAGATTTCTGGATTACATTTGTAGGCTAGTTAAACCTATGGTCCACACCACAGAAATCCATTGCTTATCGAAAATTGAATAAATGAAAATCAACTCCTTAGCACTTGCTATGGTTGCCCTTACCATTTCAGTGGGTGCTTCTGCGCAATTCCGCAAATATTCCAATGAGTTTTTAAATATCGGGGCAGGAGCCAGGGGACTTGCAATGGGTAGTGCACAAGTGGCTTCGGTTAAAGATGGTACAGCCGGTTACTGGAACCCCGCAGGTTTAGTAGGAATTCAAAATAAGCCACAGGTAAATATTATGCATGCCGAATATTTTGCCGGCATTGGAAAATACGATTATGCAAGCATCGCTTTTCCTGTTGCAGGAAATAAAAGGACCATCGGGATATCTGCTTTAAGATTTGCGGTTGATGATATCATGAATACGCTTTTTCTCGTTGAACCGGATGGATCCATCAATTACAATAACATCCAGGCTTTTTCTTCCGCTGATTATGCTTTTCTACTTTCATTTTCACAGAAGTTAAAAGAATCTGCCAATAAAAATGTGAGTTTTGGTGTGAATGCAAAAGTGATCCACCGCAACGTAGGAAAATTTGCAAAGGCCTGGGGATTCGGTATTGATGCCGGCTTGCAGATTCATTCTAAAAAATGGCATTTTGGAATTGCAGGAAGAGACATTACCACCACATTCAATGCCTGGTCGTTCAATTTTACTGAAAGGGAAAAAGAAGTGCTTTACCTGACCAATAATGAGATTCCTGTAAAATCCACTGAAATGACAGCACCCCGGCTTGTTTTGGGTGTTGCCCGCGATTTTTCGCTCGGAAAGAAAACCAGTCTGCTTGCAGAAGCCAATTTCGACCTCACATTTGACGGAAAAAGAAATACCGTTTTGAGTGCTGACCCGGTCAGCATTGATCCTAAACTTGGACTTGAATTTAACTTCAATGAAGTTTTTTTTGTAAGAGGCGGTATCAACAATTTTCAACGCGCTCTTTCAGATGGTGATACCATGAACCTGAAAAAAGTATGGATCTACCAGCCAAGTGCCGGTGCAGGTTTCAGGATTCAGAATGTAAAGATCGACTATGCATTTTCCAACCTGGCCAACCAGTCAAATCCATTATTTACGCATGTTTTTTCATTGCAGCTTGATCTCGTAAATAATAAAAAGAAAAAGAAATAATTACCGTACCGCTAAAATACCCATAAATGAAAAAGCTTCTGTTTGCCCTATTGTTAACCTGCAGCTTCTTTGCCGAGGCACAGGTTTTCAATAACGAATGGATCGACTATTCCAAAACCTATTATAAATTTAAAGTTGGAAAGGATGGTTTATACAGGTTGCCCCAGTCCGTTCTTTCCTCTGCAGGTTTAGGAACAGTTCCTGCAGAACAGTTCCAGCTTTGGAGAAACGGTGTGCAGGTTCCCTTATTTACATCGGTAGCTTCCGGGGCGCTTGCTTCAACAGATTATATAGAATTCTGGGGTAGGATGAATGATGGTAAACCCGATCAGACACTTTACCGCCTTCCCGCTTACCAATTGAATGACAAATGGAGTTTGTCTACCGATACTGCAGCTTATTTTCTCACTGTTAATCTCAATACTGCACAGAACCAGAGATTTCAGTCATCAGCAAACGACATCACAGGAAATACCTTACCGGCAGAGCCCTATTTTATGTTTACGCTGGGCCAGTATTTTAGAAATAAGATCAACAATGGTTTTGCAGTTAACGTGGGTGAAAATCTTTATTCCTCTTCATACGACAGGGGTGAAGGTTTTACCTCTGCTGATATTATTTCAACCTTTCCTGTTGGACTTCCGGCAGTTTACGGCACAAATACAATGACCTTTCCTAACCTCCATGTTTATGCGGGAGGTCCGGATGCAAAAATTAAAATAGGCACTTCAGGCAATGCACTGAATCAAAGACGTTTTAAGTTATCCATTAATGGCGATTCGGTAATTGGTAAAACCCTTGATTATTTTAATTTTTCACTGGACAGCACCATTTTTGCCACATCCGTATTAGGCAGCAATACCGCAGTAGTGGCTGTAAATAATATTACCAATTGTACACAGTGTCCTAGCTCCGACAGGATGGTGGTGCATAAATATGAGATCACCTACCCAAGGCAGTTTAATTTTGCTGGTCTTCCGAATTTTGAATTCCAGCTGCCTGCAACTGCTACGGGAAATTTTCTCCAGATTGCCAATTTCAGTTACGGAAGTACTGCTCCCGTTTTATATGATCTTACCAACCAGAAACGTTACGAGGCTAATATGAGCGCAGCGCCTTTGCTGCAGTTTCTATTACCTCCATCTGCAGAAGAAAGAAAATTCGTGCTGGTAAGCCAGGCTGCCTCCAACATTAGTTCTGTGAGCAGCATGACGGTAAAAAATTTTACTGATTATTTCAATCCCGCCAACCAGGCAAATTATATCATCATTTCCAATAGCTTATTGTTCAATGGTCCTGCTGGTAATCCTGTAGAGGATTACAGGGCTTATCGCAGTTCCGCTGCAGGTGGGACGCATAATACAAAGATTTTTCTGGATAGCGACCTGGAAGACCAGTTTGGCTTTGGTATTAAAAAACACCCGGTGGCCATCAGGAATTTTATTCGCTTTGCCCGTGGCTTTTTTGCATCGCCGCCAAAAAATGTTTTTATTATTGGTAAGGGGGTGAATTATGTACACAACAGAAATGTGGAAAGTGGAAGTATAGCCGACCAGCAAAATCTTGCAAAGCTAAATCTTGTTCCAACTTTTGGATGGCCTGCTTCAGATATATTGCTGTCTGCCGAACCCGGAAGTTCGCAACCATTAACGCCAATCGGGCGTTTGTCTGCCATTACACCTCAGGAAGTTGCTTTGTACCTCGATAAAGTAAAAGAATTTGAACAGGCACAGCAAACTTACTCACCTTCCATTGCTGATAAAGGTTGGATGAAGAATGTAGTGCATATTGTGGGTGCAAGTGAAGGAGTGCTTTCAAGTATTCTCGATCAGGCAATGAACAATTTCCGTAAGGTCATTGCAGACACGCTGTTCGGCGCAAAAGTTTCAACTTTTTCCAAGAGTTCAAGTGATGCGGTGCAGCAATTAAGTAACAGTCATCTTACGGCACTGTTTAATGAAGGCATTAGCCTGATGACTTATTTTGGCCACTCCTCGGCATCAACACTTGAGTTTAACCTGGATGATCCCCAGAATTATGACAACCAGGGAAAATATCCAGTGTTCATTGCATTAGGTTGTAATGCAGGAAACTTTTTTAATTATGGTCCTGGAAGATTTATAACAAAAGAAACCATATCCGAAAAATATGTACTGGCGGCCAATCGTGGAACGATAGGTTTTATCGCCAGTACCCATTTTGGTATTGTGCATTATCTTGATATCTGGAACTCACGTGCCTACAAAAGAATTGCATCTACCAATTATGGCAAGGGCCTCGGAGAGATTATGATGGGCACCATAGCAGATGTTTTTGCTGTAACCACGCAGGAAGATTTTTATGCACGCTCCAACGCAGAAGAAACCCAGTTGCATGGAGATCCCGCCCTTACCATCAACCCGCATCCAAAACCCGATTATGTAATTGAAGCACCCATGCTAAGGATCGCTCCTAATTTTATTTCCGTTGCTGATGTTTCTTTTAATGTTGATGCGAAGTTTGTGAATATTGGAAGGGCCATCAGTACACCGGTGGTTGTAGAAATTAAAAGGGAATATCCGGACCAGAGTGTTGCGGTCGTTTTTCGTGATACGCTGCCTGGAATTCGCAGCATGGATTCCATTAACTATAATGTGCCTATTGATCCGATCCAGGATAAAGGTTTGAATAAAATTACGGTGACCATTGATCCCGATAATCTAATTGATGAATTGTTTGAAACAAACAACAGCATTACTAAAGAGATCATGATCTATGAAGATGAGGCAAGGCCAATTTATCCCTATAATTTTGCCATCATCAACCTGCAGCAACCTAAGCTGATCGCTTCAACTGCCAATCCATTCTCCGAAAGTAAATCTTACAGGATGGAGCTGGACACAACGGAATTTTTTAATTCACCTGCAAAAATTGTCAGGACCATCACAACCATGGGCGGCACAATGGAATTTGATCCCAACCTGGTGATGACAGAGAGCACGGTTTATTACTGGAGAGTAAGTCCGGATGCAGGCAACAATTTGTTTACATGGAATAGTGCTTCCTTCGTTTACCTTCCTTCCAGTGCAGTAGGTTTTAACCAGTCGCATTTTTATCAGCATCTTAAATCTGTTGCCGATAAGATTATTTTGGACAGTAACAGCCGCGCCTGGAAATTTGGCAGAATCCTTAATAATCTCTTCGTTCGAAACGGGGTATTTCCAACAGCAGCAAGTTTTGCAGTGGACTTTTCAGTTGCAGTCAATAATGATCCTTATATAAGAAGCGTTTGTGGCGTTTCGAGCGTTATAGTGAATGTAATTGATCCCGTAACATTTAAACCATGGAAAAATCAACCTCCTGGTAACCCCGGATTGTATGGAAGTGATCCGGTATGTGCGGCGGACAGGATCTATAATTTCCAGTTTACCATCACTGATCCGGCCAAGCGTTTGAAAATGGTTGAATTCCTTGAAATGATACCATCGAATTATATCGTTGTGGTAAGAAACACTTCAGGAACGGCTTTCAATTCAAACACCTATACAGATACCTGGAAAGCAGATACCACCAGTTTTGGCAGTGGCAGAAGTATTTACCATCACCTGTACAACGCAGGTTTCCAGGACGTGGATTCTTTTAACAAGCCCAGAGCTTTCATTTTTGTTTATCAGAAAAACAATATTGATTTCATACCTAAGTCTACTTTCAGTTTTGATATCTATGATAAAATTACCCTGACTGCCGACTTTATGACATCGGATACACTAGGTTATATTACTTCACCGGTATTTGGACCTGCCAAGGCATGGGAAGAGTTCAAGTGGAATGGAAGTACAGATGCAAATCCGGGTGATCTTGCAGTTGTACACATCATAGGCATCAGAAACGATGGTACTAAGGAAGTGCTCATGGATAATATAGGCATCAACCAGCCTGTTGTAGACATTTCAGGAATTAACCCGGTTGAATTTCCTAATATCCAGTTGAGAATGCGCAATGCAGACAGTACGCTCCTTACGCCTTACCAGCTGAATTACTGGAGGGTAACTTATGATCCTTCACCGGAAGGTGCCGTGTCTCCCAATATTTATTTTTTGAAAAAGGACACCCTTGATGTAGCCGAACCCCTTGATTTTAAACTGGCGTTTAAAAATATAACCAATGTTGCTTTTGACAGCATTAAGGTAAAAATGATCGTTACCGATAAAAATAACGTTCAGCATGAATTACCAGTGCAAAAACACAGGCCGCTGGGTGCAAATGATACAATTCATATCAGGCACCTGATCGACACAAGGAATTTTGTGGGCGATAATACATTATACGTTGAAGTGAATCCTGATTACGATCAACCGGAAAAATCTCATTTTAATAATTTCCTTTATACAGGTTTTCATGTGCGCCCCGACACACTGAACCCGCTCATGGATGTTACATTTGATAATGTACGCATCCTGAATCATGATATCGTATCGGCTAAACCGAACATCATGATCAAACTGAAAGATGAAGCAAAATGGCATCTGTTAAGTGATACAGGCACCATTGCAATTCAGGTTAGATTCCCGGATAATACCTTGAAGAATTACCATTTCAATGGAGCAACCATGGAATTCATTCCTGCACAACAGGCGCCTAACAGTGAAAATACTGCGACCGTCAACCTGAAACCTCATTTCGACCAGGATGGCGAATATGAACTCATGGTATCAGGAAAGGATATGAGCCAGAACAATGCTGGCACCATGCAGTATAAAGTTGCCTTCACTGTGGTGAACAAGCCCATGATCTCTAACATGCTGAATTACCCAAATCCTTTTACAACTTCTACAGCATTTGTATTTACAATTACGGGAAGTGAAGTGCCACAGAACATCAGGATCCAGGTGCTTACTGTAACGGGAAAAGTGGTGCGGGAAATTACCAAGGAAGAACTGGGGCCATTGCATATCGGAAGAAATATAACCGAATTTAAATGGGATGGTACCGATCAGTATGGACAAAAACTGGCAAATGGTGTTTACCTGTACAGGGTGATCACCAACCACAATGGCAAATCGCTCGACAAATACACCGGCAATGGTGATAATACAGATAAGTATTTTAATAAAGGATACGGAAAGATGGTGCTTATAAGATAATCGCTTTCCAGGTTTATAAAAAAAGAGACTGTTGTTATAGAAAGTCTCTTTTTTTTATATAGCTCCAGGCGTTATTTTAGAAACCTGTTTAGTCCAAGGTGAAACAATGTGGTTTTAACCAGGTTTTTACCTGTTTCTTTTATCCGTACCACCACTCTTTTGGTAAAAGGTTCTTTTGGTTTCGTTTTGAAGAGGGTATCATGAAATAATAATTTCTTTTCAGGTTCCGTAAAGTAATAATGGTAAAAAGATTTTCTTGTTACGGATTCCGGGCAATTGATCTTTGAATAACCATGATAGGAATATTCATTGCATTCAAATAAAACAACCCTGTTGAATAATGGAAGAATTGCATGCTTACATTCTGAAACATCCTGGTTCCAGAATTCCAGCGCCCCACCCCAGCTGGCTTCCCAATCCCGGTTCAGGAAAAGAATGAGATTGAGTCTTCTTTGTTTCTTCTCAAGTGGATGAAGATTATAATCCACGTGAATATCAAGAAAGCTGTTGCTTCCGCCCTGGTGCAAACCATATCCATACCTGTCATGAATTGTCATGATCTCCTTCATGCCAGTGATCTTTTCAATAACCCGAAGAAACGAAGACTCCGAGCATAGTTTTTTTAATGTGTTGAAACCAGGATCCAGTGCATCAAAATCGGAATGCTCTGATTTATGCTCATTCATTCCTTTATAATTTACCGACATCTTGCTGAGCGAAGGAAAGGCAGCTGCTAATTTTTCTACATGCGACTCCTGGAGCGCATTGTCGATTACAAGAAAACGAAAAGGCCGGGCCGCATTAAAAGCATTTGCCCATTGATCCAGGATTTTCTCATCACTCCACTGGCTGGTTAACATCAAGCTTGTTGTTTTTTGACCCTGTATAAGCAGTGGCCATTAATAAAAAGAAAGGCAGCAGGGCTAAAATAAATCTATTGTGCCATTCATCGCAGGATAACATTACAGTAACCATAATAAAAAAGATAATGGTTAAAAAATAACTGGTTTCAGCAAGGAAGTTTTTAAACAGCAGGCGAACCTTCCATAAAATCAGAACATACATGGTGTAAAAATAAACTGCAATAAAAATATTGTGCGGGGTAGAATAAAAAGGCCTTGTCATGCCCCAGAATGTAAAAAAACGCCTGGCGGCCAGCCGAATAAAAAGATCTGGGTGACGGGTAATGATATACCACAATCCTTCAACCGAATTTTTTTCAACAGGAAGTACCAGGTTATGCGGTTGTTCAATGGTTGGAACACCACAAATAATTCTTTCATCAAGATAAGGAAGCAGGAAATCAAATTCGCCACCCGAATTCAATGCAAAATTGAGCAGAAAATACAGCGCAGTGATTCCAATTAGGGTAAGAAACGAAAACAGCAACAGCGCTTTCCTTTTGTAGAACCTGAGAATGATGTATACAATGGTAGCCGGTATGAAAAATACACCCAATGGACGCGTAAAATAAACCAGGGAAATAAACAGGAACAACAGTAAAATATTCCTTGCATTAATTTGATTGATTGAAAAAAGAAAATAACTGAAAAGAATTCCCAGACTGAAATAAATGGATTCGGTAAATAAATAAAAATTATAAATGTGGTAATAGAACATGGAAAGAAAAACCAGTGTGGTGATGACGGACCGGAAGATGCTTCCGGTAAATTTTAAACAAAGCCTGTAAAAAAAATATACAGCAACAGCATTGATCACCACCTGGAAAACAACTACCAGCCAGGGAAAGGTGCCTGTTAACTTACTTAATGCATTTAAAAGAATCTGTGTAGAATAAAATAAAAAATTTCCGGAGGAATAATTGCCTGTTTCCAGCAGAGCGTCGGCTTCAACAATATACTTGGTTGCTTCAAAGCCTGTAACAATTCCGTATTGCTTTTGAATGATGATCTGTAACAAGACCCATGCTGAAAAAATGATGGCATAAGGATGTTCTTCAGTTAATAGCCTGGCAGTTTTTACCCCGAAACGCATAAGGGCTAAAATAGATAGAAATATTTACCGGTCAGGGAAAATGCTTTTTCAGACTTAAAATAGGTTTTTCGATCAGGTAAAAACTCATAGTACTGGCAGCCACAGTGATCAATACACTTAATATGGAAACAAATAAGGCAAAGTCAAACGAGGGCGGCATTTTTTCAGCAAACAGCCTGGTGAGCTGTGTACTTAATACCAGGTAAATCGGTATATGAAATACATAAATTCCGTAAGAGATCTTTCCTATAAAACTCAATGCTTTTAAATGCCTGATCCATCCAAGCAATTTGGCTTCATTCTTTAATAACAGGAAAAGCAATGATGCAAAAAATATTGCAGAAACAGTATAGCCTATGGTAGGGAATAATGCATTATCCTGCCTGACATTTCCGTAAATAAATAAACTGCAACCTATCAGCAGCATAAAGCTGATGATGGCGCCATTGATCCAGGCAGCTGATATGGTTTTTCCTTGTTTTAAATGTACAGCCAGCAGACTTCCCATTAAAAGGCTGTCCATTCTTGTAAGTGTGCTGCAGTAAAAACTTTCCACCTCATTTGGAAATTGGACCCAGGTGAAAACCCGGGTGATTACTGAAAATACAATCAGTAACAATATAAGGGTTCTCAGGTTGGATAATTTTTTTACGAAGAAAACGAGCACAGGCCAGAACATATAAAATTGTTCTTCCACAGCCAGCGACCAGAAGTGGGCAAGGAAGGGCATGGGTGGCGGCCCTTTTTCTACCAAAAGCCAGTTTTGAAAATACATCAAGAACCAGGCTTTGTTTTCGGTATAATAGCTAAAGGTGGTATTGGGTCCCTGTTGGGAAAAGATCAATGGAGCAAGGGTAAAAAAAGCGATCAGTACCAGGTAGTACAAAGGAAAGATTCTTAATACCCTCCGAATATAAAAGTTGCGGAAAAAGAATTTGTTTTCCCTGGTTTTCAGCAGCAGGTCCGTGATCAGGTAGCCCGATAAAACAAAGAAAAGGTCAACACCCATCCAGCCGAAACGGAAAAAACTTACAGATTCAAAATTGTGGTAAAACACGACAAAGCAAATGGCTAAACCCCTGAGTACGTCCAGGGCAGGGTAGTAAACCCTTTGGTCGGTTGTGGCTGGGAACATTGGATATTGGTTTTTACAGGACTGGAATCAGGCTCTAAAATAATACACAGCTTTGAGATTACAAATTCAATTTACGTGTAATGTATTTCCCGATCATGTCGAACTCCAAATTCACAATTCCGCTTGCCTCAAGGTGTTGAAGATTCGTGTGTTTAAAAGTATAGGGGATGATACCCACTTTCAGGGAATTAGAAGTGATGTCCCAGGCGGTAAGACTGACCCCATTGATACAAATGGAGCCTTTTTCGATGACAAGGGGAGCAAATTGCTCCGGGAATTCAAATTCCAGTTCCTGACTTCCCTCCCGGTTGATACTGTTCCTGAGCACGCCTGTGGTGTCTACGTGGCCTTGTACAAAATGCCCATCCAGGCGGCTTGAAACAAGGAGGCTTCGTTCCAGGTTTATCCATTGACCCATACGCCATTGATAAAGGTTGGTTTTCTCCAGGGTTTCTGCGATAGCGGTTACTTGATGGCTGTTCCCGGTATTATAAAACAGGTGGAGTACCAACCTTTCCGTCTGGCCCTGCCAGTTATCCGGGAATTCAACATGTGCCAGTAAAGTTTCCATATCCGCTTCAGCTACAAACTGGGGCAAACGTTTTTCGTTTTTGGGAGCAATGATCTTCAGCATGGGCGATTTTATTATCAACCCCATTTTGATCTGGTACCTGAAAAATGATTTTAAAGAAGATATTTTCCTGTTGATGCTTCTTGATTTCATTTCATCATCCTTCAGCGTGGCCAGCCAGCTACGGATGTGCATATGCGTAAGCGACACGGTGCCGGTATCACCATATTGGGTAACCATATAATCGAAGAATGCCACAAGGTCATTCTGGTAAGCCAGCAATGTATGACGGGAATATCGTTTTTCGAATTTAAGGTAATCAAGGAATGGCTGGATAACAGGATGGGGTTGCATATAAAAACAATAGCTGCAAAGTACTAAAAACCTTGCAGCTATAAAATATGGTAGAAGAGGTAATTAAGCCTCGATTTTTCCGCTTGCGATCTTCTGCTTGTAAACAGCTTTCAAAACCTGGGTCCTGCGTTGAACAGAAGGTTTAATGAAAGCCTGTCTTTCACGCAACTGCAATAAGATCTTGGCCTTTTCGAATTTCTTTTTGTACTTCTTAAGTGCCTTATCTATGTTTTCGCAGTCTTTTGAATCAATAATAAGCATGCTATATACCTTTTTTAATAATTTTTATTGTCCGGATTTTCGGCTGGCAAAGATAAGGCACCTGCTCAGTAAATTCCAAAAGAAAATGCAAAAACCCGAAATTTGCCCCATGTTTACCGGAATAATTGAAGCTTTAGGCAAAGTTGAAGAGATCAGGACAGAAGGCAGCAATAAAATATTCCGGATCTCCTCCCCGCTTTCTGCCAACCTGAAAGTTGATCAAAGCCTGGCTCACGACGGGGCTTGCCTGACAATCGAAGCCGTTTCCGGGAACAGCCATCAAGTAACCGCTATCGCAGAAACCCTGGAGAAAACCAACCTTCATCAATGGCGTATGGGTCAATGGATAAACCTGGAACGAAGCCTCCTTGTTTCAAGCCGCCTGGATGGGCATTTTGTACAAGGCCACGTAGACACCACAGGCGTGCTCAGGAACAGTATCAACCGGGAGGGAAGTCAGGAACTGGAATTTGAATTCCCGGAGCAATTTGCTCCCCTTGTCATCGAAAAAGGCTCCATTTGTATCAATGGGGTCAGTCTTACCGCCTGGGACATCACTTCTAATTCCCTGAAAGTGGGTATCATCCCCTATACTTTTAAACACACGAATCTTCAACACCTTGAGGCAAGCGGAATTGTGAATTTGGAGTTCGACATGATCGGGAAATACATTACACGTAAATTGAATTTGTAATCTCAAAGCTGTGTATTATTTTAGAGCCTGATTCCAGTCCTGTAAAAACCAATATCCAATGTTCCCAGCCACAACCGACCAAAGGGTTTACTACCCTGCCCTGGACGTACTCAGGGGTTTAGCCATTTGCTTTGTCGTGTTTTACCACAATTTTGAATCTGTAAGTTTTTTCCGTTTCGGCTGGATGGGTGTTGACCTTTTCTTTGTTTTATCGGGCTACCTGATCACGGACCTGCTGCTGAAAACCAGGGAAAACAAATTCTTTTTCCGCAACTTTTATATTCGGAGGGTATTAAGAATCTTTCCTTTGTACTACCTGGTACTGATCGCTTTTTTTACCCTTGCTCCATTGATCTTTTCCCAACAGGGACCCAATACCACCTTTAGCTATTATACCGAAAACAAAGCCTGGTTCTTGATGTATTTTCAAAACTGGCTTTTGGTAGAAAAAGGGCCGCCACCCATGCCCTTCCTTGCCCACTTCTGGTCGCTGGCTGTGGAAGAACAATTTTATATGTTCTGGCCTGTGCTCGTTTTCTTCGTAAAAAAATTATCCAACCTGAGAACCCTTATATTGTTACTGATTGTATTTTCAGTAATCACCCGGGTTTTCACCTGGGTCCAATTTCCAAATGAGGTGGAAAGTTTTTACTGCAGCACACTTACAAGAATGGACAGCCTTTTAATGGGAAGTCTGCTGGCTGTACATTTAAAACAAGGAAAAACCATATCAGCTGCCTGGATCAATGGCGCCATCATCAGCTTTATGCTGCTGATAGGTTGCAGTTTATTTATTTACGGAAATGTCAGGCAGGATAATGCATTATTCCCTACCATAGGCTATACTGTTTCTGCAATATTTTTTGCATCATTGCTTTTCCTGTTATTAAAGAATGAAGCCAAATTGCTTGGATGGATCAGGCATTTAAAAGCATTGAGTTTTATAGGAAAGATCTCTTACGGAATTTATGTATTTCATATACCGATTTACCTGGTATTAAGTACACAGCTCACCAGGCTGTTTGCTGAAAAAATGCCGCCCTCGTTTGACTTTGCCTTATTTGTTTCCATATTAAGTGTATTGATCACTGTGGCTGCCAGTACTATGAGTTTTTACCTGATCGAAAAACCTATTTTAAGTCTGAAAAAGCATTTTCCCTGACCGGTAAATATTTCTATCTATTTTAGCCCTTATGCGTTTCGGGGTAAAAACTGCCAGGCTATTAACTGAAGAACATCCTTATGCCATCATTTTTTCAGCATGGGTCTTGTTACAGATCATCATTCAAAAGCAATACGGAATTGTTACAGGCTTTGAAGCAACCAAGTATATTGTTGAAGCCGACGCTCTGCTGGAAACAGGCAATTATTCCTCCGGAAATTTTTTATTTTATTCTACACAGATTCTTTTAAATGCATTAAGTAAGTTAACAGGCACCTTTCCCTGGCTGGTAGTTGTTTTCCAGGTGGTGATCAATGCTGTTGCTGTATATTTTTTTTACAGGCTTTGTTTAAAATTTACCGGAAGCATCTTCCGGTCCGTCATCACCACACTGGTTTTTCTTTCCATGTTCTATTACCACATTTATAATTTTTATTTATTTACCGAATCCATTTATTTCAGTCTGGGAATTCTTTTCAGTTATTTTCTTTTTTCAATCAATCAAATTAATGCAAGGAATATTTTACTGTTGTTCCTGTTTATTTCCCTGGTTTATTTTACGCGTCCATTGGGTGTATTTTTCATACCGGCTACCATTGTATACATCATTCTCAGGTTCTACAAAAGGAAAGCGCTGTTGCTGTTTTCGTTTCTTACCCTAATTGGAATCACTGCGCTGTATTTTCTGCTCAATTTTGCATTGAATTCGGGTGGCGAATTTGATTTCCTGCTTCCTTATCTTGATGAAAGAATTATTTGTGGTGTTCCAACCATTGAACAACCGCATAACCTGGTACTTCCTGTTGAAAAAAATTCGGTTGAAGGATTGTGGTATATCATTACCCGTCACCCAGATCTTTTTATTCGGCTGGCCGCCAGGCGTTTTTTTACATTCTGGGGCATGACAAGGCCTTTTTATTCTACCCCGCACAATATTTTTATTGCAGTTTATTTTTACACCATGTATGTTCTGATTTTATGGAAGGTTCGCCTGCTGTTTAAAAACTTCCTTGCTGAAACCAGTTATTTTTTAACCATTATCTTTTTTATTATGGTTACTGTAATGTTATCCTGCGATGAATGGCACAATAGATTTATTTTAGCCCTGCTGCCTTTCTTTTTATTAATGGCCACTGCTTATACAGGGTCAAAAAACAACAAGCTTGATGTTAACCAGCCAGTGGAGTGATGAGAAAATCCTGGATCAATGGGCAAATGCTTTTAATGCGGCCCGGCCTTTTCGTTTTCTTGTAATCGACAATGCGCTCCAGGAGTCGCATGTAGAAAAATTAGCAGCTGCCTTTCCTTCGCTCAGCAAGATGTCGGTAAATTATAAAGGAATGAATGAGCATAAATCAGAGCATTCCGATTTTGATGCACTGGATCCTGGTTTCAACACATTAAAAAAACTATGCTCGGAGTCTTCGTTTCTTCGGGTTATTGAAAAGATCACTGGCATGAAGGAGATCATGACAATTCATGACAGGTATGGATATGGTTTGCACCAGGGCGGAAGCAACAGCTTTCTTGATATTCACGTGGATTATAATCTTCATCCACTTGAGAAGAAACAAAGAAGACTCAATCTCATTCTTTTCCTGAACCGGGATTGGGAAGCCAGCTGGGGTGGGGCGCTGGAATTCTGGAACCAGGATGTTTCAGAATGTAAGCATGCAATTCTTCCATTATTCAACAGGGTTGTTTTATTTGAATGCAATGAATATTCCTATCATGGTTATTCAAAGATCAATTGCCCGGAATCCGTAACAAGAAAATCTTTTTACCATTATTACTTTACGGAACCTGAAAAGAAATTATTATTTCATGATACCCTCTTCAAAACGAAACCAAAAGAACCTTTTACCAAAAGAGTGGTGGTACGGATAAAAGAAACAGGTAAAAACCTGGTTAAAACCACATTGTTTCACCTTGGACTAAACAGGTTTCTAAAATAACGCCTGGAGCTATATAAAAAAAAGAGACTTTCTATAACAACAGTCTCTTTTTTTATAAACCTGGAAAGCGATTATCTTATAAGCACCATCTTTCCGTATCCTTTATTAAAATACTTATCTGTATTATCACCATTGCCGGTGTATTTGTCGAGCGATTTGCCATTGTGGTTGGTGATCACCCTGTACAGGTAAACACCATTTGCCAGTTTTTGTCCATACTGATCGGTACCATCCCATTTAAATTCGGTTATATTTCTTCCGATATGCAATGGCCCCAGTTCTTCCTTGGTAATTTCCCGCACCACTTTTCCCGTTACAGTAAGCACCTGGATCCTGATGTTCTGTGGCACTTCACTTCCCGTAATTGTAAATACAAATGCTGTAGAAGTTGTAAAAGGATTTGGGTAATTCAGCATGTTAGAGATCATGGGCTTGTTCACCACAGTGAAGGCAACTTTATACTGCATGGTGCCAGCATTGTTCTGGCTCATATCCTTTCCTGATACCATGAGTTCATATTCGCCATCCTGGTCGAAATGAGGTTTCAGGTTGACGGTCGCAGTATTTTCACTGTTAGGCGCCTGTTGTGCAGGAATGAATTCCATGGTTGCTCCATTGAAATGGTAATTCTTCAAGGTATTATCCGGGAATCTAACCTGAATTGCAATGGTGCCTGTATCACTTAACAGATGCCATTTTGCTTCATCTTTCAGTTTGATCATGATGTTCGGTTTAGCCGATACGATATCATGATTCAGGATGCGTACATTATCAAATGTAACATCCATGAGCGGGTTCAGTGTGTCGGGGCGCACATGAAAACCTGTATAAAGGAAATTATTAAAATGAGATTTTTCCGGTTGATCGTAATCAGGATTCACTTCAACGTATAATGTATTATCGCCCACAAAATTCCTTGTGTCGATCAGGTGCCTGATATGAATTGTATCATTTGCACCCAGCGGCCTGTGTTTTTGCACTGGTAATTCATGCTGAACGTTATTTTTATCGGTAACGATCATTTTTACCTTAATGCTGTCAAAAGCAACATTGGTTATATTTTTAAACGCCAGTTTAAAATCAAGGGGTTCGGCTACATCAAGGGTGTCCTTTTTCAAAAAATAAATATTGGGAGACACGGCACCTTCCGGTGAAGGATCATAAGTTACCCTCCAGTAATTCAGCTGGTAAGGCGTAAGGAGCGTACTGTCTGCATTGCGCATTCTCAACTGGATATTAGGAAATTCAACCGGGTTAATTCCTGAAATGTCTACAACAGGCTGGTTGATGCCTATATTATCCATGAGCACTTCCTTAGTACCATCGTTTCTGATGCCTATGATGTGTACAACTGCAAGATCACCCGGATTTGCATCTGTACTTCCATTCCACTTGAACTCTTCCCATGCCTTGGCAGGTCCAAATACCGGTGAAGTAATATAACCTAGTGTATCCGATGTCATAAAGTCGGCAGTCAGGGTAATTTTATCATAGATATCAAAACTGAAAGTAGACTTAGGTATGAAATCAATATTGTTTTTCTGATAAACAAAAATGAAAGCTCTGGGCTTGTTAAAAGAATCCACGTCCTGGAAACCTGCGTTGTACAGGTGATGGTAAATACTTCTGCCACTGCCAAAACTGGTGGTATCTGCTTTCCAGGTATCTGTATAGGTGTTTGAATTGAAAGCCGTTCCTGAAGTGTTTCTTACCACAACGATATAATTCGATGGTATCATTTCAAGGAATTCAACCATTTTCAAACGCTTGGCCGGATCAGTGATGGTAAACTGGAAATTATAGATCCTGTCCGCCGCACATACCGGATCACTTCCATACAATCCGGGGTTACCAGGAGGTTGATTTTTCCATGGTTTAAATGTTACGGGATCAATTACATTCACTATAACGCTCGAAACGCCACAAACGCTTCTTATATAAGGATCATTATTGACTGCAACTGAAAAGTCCACTGCAAAACTTGCTGCTGTTGGAAATACCCCGTTTCGAACGAAGAGATTATTAAGGATTCTGCCAAATTTCCAGGCGCGGCTGTTACTGTCCAAAATAATCTTATCGGCAACAGATTTAAGATGCTGATAAAAATGCGACTGGTTAAAACCTACTGCACTGGAAGGAAGGTAAACGAAGGAAGCACTATTCCATGTAAACAAATTGTTGCCTGCATCCGGACTTACTCTCCAGTAATAAACCGTGCTCTCTGTCATCACCAGGTTGGGATCAAATTCCATTGTGCCGCCCATGGTTGTGATGGTCCTGACAATTTTTGCAGGTGAATTAAAAAATTCCGTTGTGTCCAGCTCCATCCTGTAAGATTTACTTTCGGAGAATGGATTGGCAGTTGAAGCGATCAGCTTAGGTTGCTGCAGGTTGATGATGGCAAAATTATAGGGATAAATTGGCCTTGCCTCATCTTCATAGATCATGATCTCTTTAGTAATGCTGTTGTTTGTTTCAAACAATTCATCAATTAGATTATCGGGATCAATGGTCACCGTAATTTTATTCAAACCTTTATCCTGGATCGGATCAATAGGCACATTATAGTTAATGGAATCCATGCTGCGAATTCCAGGCAGCGTATCACGAAAAACGACCGCAACACTCTGGTCCGGATATTCCCTTTTAATTTCTACAACCACCGGTGTACTGATGGCCCTTCCAATATTCACAAACTTCGCATCAACATTAAAAGAAACATCAGCAACGGAAATAAAATTAGGAGCGATCCTTAGCATGGGTGCTTCAATTACATAATCGGGTTTTGGATGCGGGTTGATGGTAAGGGCGGGATCTCCATGCAACTGGGTTTCTTCTGCGTTGGAGCGTGCATAAAAATCTTCCTGCGTGGTTACAGCAAAAACATCTGCTATGGTGCCCATCATAATCTCTCCGAGGCCCTTGCCATAATTGGTAGATGCAATTCTTTTGTAGGCACGTGAGTTCCAGATATCAAGATAATGCACAATACCAAAATGGGTACTGGCGATAAAACCTATCGTTCCACGATTGGCCGCCAGTACATATTTTTCGGATATGGTTTCTTTTGTTATAAATCTTCCAGGACCATAATTAAAAAAGTTTCCTGCATTACAACCTAATGCAATGAACACTGGATATTTTCCCTGGTTGTCATAATTCTGGGGATCATCCAGGTTAAACTCAAGTGTTGATGCCGAGGAGTGGCCAAAATAAGTCATCAGGCTAATGCCTTCATTAAACAGTGCCGTAAGATGACTGTTACTTAATTGCTGCACCGCATCACTTGAACTCTTGGAAAAAGTTGAAACTTTTGCGCCGAACAGCGTGTCTGCAATGACCTTACGGAAATTGTTCATTGCCTGATCGAGAATACTTGAAAGCACTCCTTCACTTGCACCCACAATATGCACTACATTCTTCATCCAACCTTTATCAGCAATGGAAGGTGAGTAAGTTTGCTGTGCCTGTTCAAATTCTTTTACTTTATCGAGGTACAAAGCAACTTCCTGAGGTGTAATGGCAGACAAACGCCCGATTGGCGTTAATGGTTGCGAACTTCCGGGTTCGGCAGACAGCAATATATCTGAAGCAGGCCATCCAAAAGTTGGAACAAGATTTAGCTTTGCAAGATTTTGCTGGTCGGCTATACTTCCACTTTCCACATTTCTGTTGTGTACATAATTCACCCCCTTACCAATAATAAAAACATTTTTTGGCGGCGATGCAAAAAAGCCACGGGCAAAGCGAATAAAATTCCTGATGGCCACCGGGTGTTTTTTAATACCAAAGCCAAACTGGTCTTCCAGGTCGCTATCCAGAAAAATCTTTGTATTATGCGTCCCACCTGCAGCGGAACTGCGATAAGCCCTGTAATCCTCTACAGGATTACCAGCAGGACCATTGAACAATAAGCTATTGGAAATGATGATATAATTTGCCTGGTTGGCGGGATTGAAATAATCAGTAAAATTTTTTACCGTCATGCTGCTCACAGAACTAATGTTGGAGGCAGCCTGGCTTACCAGCACGAATTTTCTTTCTTCTGCAGATGGAGGTAATAGAAACTGCAGCAAAGGCGCTGCGCTCATATTAGCCTCGTAACGTTTCTGGTTGGTAAGATCATATAAAACGGGAGCAGTACTTCCGTAACTGAAATTGGCAATCTGGAGAAAATTTCCCGTAGCAGTTGCAGGCAGCTGGAATTCAAAATTCGGAAGACCAGCAAAATTAAACTGCCTTGGGTAGGTGATCTCATATTTATGCACCACCATCCTGTCGGAGCTAGGACACTGTGTACAATTGGTAATATTATTTACAGCCACTACTGCGGTATTGCTGCCTAATACGGATGTGGCAAAAATGGTGCTGTCCAGTGAAAAATTAAAATAATCAAGGGTTTTACCAATTACCGAATCGCCATTAATGGATAACTTAAAACGTCTTTGATTCAGTGCATTGCCTGAAGTGCCTATTTTAATTTTTGCATCCGGACCTCCCGCATAAACATGGAGGTTAGGAAAGGTCATTGTATTTGTGCCGTAAACTGCCGGAAGTCCAACAGGAAAGGTTGAAATAATATCAGCAGAGGTAAAACCTTCACCCCTGTCGTATGAAGAGGAATAAAGATTTTCACCCACGTTAACTGCAAAACCATTGTTGATCTTATTTCTAAAATACTGGCCCAGCGTAAACATAAAATAGGGCTCTGCCGGTAAGGTATTTCCTGTGATGTCGTTTGCTGATGACTGAAATCTCTGGTTCTGTGCAGTATTGAGATTAACAGTGAGAAAATAAGCTGCAGTATCGGTAGACAAACTCCATTTGTCATTCAATTGGTAAGCGGGAAGGCGGTAAAGTGTCTGATCGGGTTTACCATCATTCATCCTACCCCAGAATTCTATATAATCTGTTGAAGCAAGCGCCCCGGAAGCTACCGATGTAAATAAGGGAACCTGCACACCGTTTCTCCAAAGCTGGAACTGTTCTGCAGGAACTGTTCCTAAACCTGCAGAGGAAAGAACGGACTGGGGCAACCTGTATAAACCATCCTTTCCAACTTTAAATTTATAATAGGTTTTGGAATAGTCGATCCATTCGTTATTGAAAACCTGTGCCTCGGCAAAGAAGCTGCAGGTTAACAATAGGGCAAACAGAAGCTTTTTCATTTATGGGTATTTTAGCGGTACGGTAATTATTTCTTTTTCTTTTTATTATTTACGAGATCAAGCTGCAATGAAAAAACATGCGTAAATAATGGATTTGACTGGTTGGCCAGGTTGGAAAATGCATAGTCGATCTTTACATTCTGAATCCTGAAACCTGCACCGGCACTTGGCTGGTAGATCCATACTTTTTTCAGGTTCATGGTATCACCATCTGAAAGAGCGCGTTGAAAATTGTTGATACCGCCTCTTACAAAAAAAACTTCATTGAAGTTAAATTCAAGTCCAAGTTTAGGATCAATGCTGACCGGGTCAGCACTCAAAACGGTATTTCTTTTTCCGTCAAATGTGAGGTCGAAATTGGCTTCTGCAAGCAGACTGGTTTTCTTTCCGAGCGAAAAATCGCGGGCAACACCCAAAACAAGCCGGGGTGCTGTCATTTCAGTGGATTTTACAGGAATCTCATTATTGGTCAGGTAAAGCACTTCTTTTTCCCTTTCAGTAAAATTGAACGACCAGGCATTGAATGTGGTGGTAATGTCTCTTCCTGCAATTCCAAAATGCCATTTTTTAGAATGAATCTGCAAGCCGGCATCAATACCGAATCCCCAGGCCTTTGCAAATTTTCCTACGTTGCGGTGGATCACTTTTGCATTCACACCAAAACTCACATTTTTATTGGCAGATTCTTTTAACTTCTGTGAAAATGAAAGTAGAAAAGCATAATCAGCGGAAGAAAAAGCCTGGATGTTATTGTAATTGATGGATCCATCCGGTTCAACGAGAAAAAGCGTATTCATGATATCATCAACCGCAAATCTTAAAGCAGATATCCCGATGGTCCTTTTATTTCCTGCAACAGGAAAAGCGATGCTTGCATAATCGTATTTTCCAATGCCGGCAAAATATTCGGCATGCATAATATTTACCTGTGGCTTATTTTGAATTCCTACTAAACCTGCGGGGTTCCAGTAACCGGCTGTACCATCTTTAACCGAAGCCACTTGTGCACTACCCATTGCAAGTCCCCTGGCTCCTGCCCCGATATTTAAAAACTCATTGGAATATTTGCGGAATTGCGCAGAAGCACCCACTGAAATGGTAAGGGCAACCATAGCAAGTGCTAAGGAGTTGATTTTCATTTATTCAATTTTCGATAAGCAATGGATTTCTGTGGTGTGGACCATAGGTTTAACTAGCCTACAAATGTAATCCAGAAATCTTCAAATTCATAGTCTTCATTACAGGTAGCCCCCATAAAACGCAGGGTGGTAAAGGAAATTGCCTGACGCTGCCTTACTTTTGCCGCAAAACCAATCAATGGATCTGATCAAAGAACTGGAATGGAGGGGACTGATACAGGACATCATGCCCGGGACCGCTGAACAGCTGAATAAGGAAATGACTTCGGGCTATATCGGTTTCGATCCCACAGCAGATTCTTTACACATCGGCAGCCTGTTACCCATTATAATTTTAAAGCACCTGCAAATAGCTGGTCATAAGCCTTTTGCATTGATCGGAGGTGCTACAGGCATGATCGGAGATCCCAGCTTTAAGAGCCAGGAAAGGAATATGCTGAGTGAAAAAGAACTGGAAAATAACCTGAATGGGATCAGAAAGCAGTTAAACCAATTCCTTGATTTTGACCGTTCCAAACCCAATGCAGCCGAAATCGTAAACAATTACGACTGGTTCAGGGAAATGAATTTTTTGGATTTTATCAGGGATGTGGGCAAACACATTACGATTAATTACATGATGAGTAAGGATAGTGTGCGCAAAAGATTGGAAGGCACTTCAGGAATCAGCTTTACCGAATTTACCTACCAACTGATCCAGGGATATGATTTTTACTGGCTATATAAACACAAAAACTGCAAGCTACAGATGGGTGGCAGCGATCAGTGGGGCAATATTACCACCGGAACGGAATTGATCAGGCGAAAATCAGGCGGTGAAGCATTTGCCTTTACCTGTCCGCTTTTAAAAAAAGCCGATGGAAGCAAATTTGGAAAATCAGAACAGGGCAATGTATGGCTGGATGCCGAAAAAACAAGTCCTTACCAGTTTTACCAGTTCTGGCTGAATGCAGCCGATGCAGACGCGGAGCAATGGATCAGGATCTTTACTTTTTTAAATAAAGAGGAAATTGAAACGATTGTAGCAGCGCATAAACAAGATGCCTCAAAAAGACTCCTGCAAAAAACACTGGCAAAAGAAATAACACTATTTGTACATGGAGCAGCCGAATACCAGAAAGCTATAGAAACCACTGAGAAATTGTTTTCCAAACAGGATGCGCCCATTGAAACATTTTCGGAAGCCGACCTGGAAGGGATGGAAGGGATCATTAAAGTAAATTTTGAAAGATCCCGGATCGAAAATATGGATGTGATCAGTTTTCTTTCAGAAACCGCTGTTTTTCCCAGTAAGGGTGAGGCCAGGAAAATGATACAGAATGGAGGGGTGAGTATCAACAGGAAGAAAGTAATGGAAATTTCAGAGCCTGTAAATGAACATCGTTTATTGCATGATAAATTCCTTCTTGTACAAAAAGGAAAAAAGAATTATTACCTGGTTACATTGCAATGATCAGGCAGTGGCAGCAAATCTTTTGATACCCTCTACCAGTTTGTCCAGGTCTTTTGTGGTTGTATAAAGGTTGGGGGTGATACGCACGCCTTTAATATTTTCCCATTCAATCGATGTGGTGTGGATCTTATAATGCTGAAATAAAAATTGGTCGAGTTCTGCAGGTTTTTTTCCCTCGATCGAAACAATTCCAATAGCACATGCATACCTGGGATCTAATGATGTTCCCAATCGCACTTTAGGAAGGCTCATCACCTTTTCCATCCAATAATTTTTTAAATAGTGCAACCGCTTTTCTTTTCTTTCCATACCAATGGCCTGGTGAAAATCGATGGCTTTTCCAATGGCCTGTTCAATAAAAAATGGGCGTGTTCCAAGGTGTTCAAATTTCCTGATGTCATTTTTTAATGGTTCATCGGCAGCAAACAGTGGAAATACATTTTTGATCTTTTCTTTTTTTACATAGAGCATACCCGTGCCTATGGGAGCATATAACCATTTGTGTAAAGAAGTAGCATAATAATCTGCGTCCAGTTCAGGAATGGTAAAACCAATATGGGCAAAACTGTGAGCACCATCAACAATTACCTCGATCCCTTTTTTGTGTGCTTCGGCTGCGATTTTTTTAACAGGGATGACCTGTCCGTTCCAGTTAATGATATGCGTTAGGTGAACAATTTTCGTTTTTGCGGTGAAAGCTTCAACATATTTTTTTACTATAGCATCCTCGTCCTCCGTTGGAAGTTCAAGGTTGATCCATTTCATTTGGATGCCATCTCTCAAAACCCTTTGTTTCCAGGCATGAACCATATTGGGATAATCTTGCAGGCTGGCCACCACTTCATCACCCTTGTTAAGTGGAAGTCCAAATATGATGGTTTCAAGCCCTTCTGAAGCATTCCTGTTCATGGCAATTTCTTCCTGATCGCAACCTGCCAGTGCTGCAAGATCCGCTCTCAGGTTTTCCCTGCCCTGATCCAGTATGCGCCACATGTAATAGCTGGGAGCTTCATTACTAAAATCATAATAGCGTTTCATTGCCTCCTGCACGGTTTTGGGTGCTGGCGACACTCCGCCATTATTCAGGTTAATGATGGAAGCTGAAACAGTAAATGCCTGTTGAATGTATTTCCAGAAATCTTCCTCTGAAGCAAGGTCACTGGCTGGTATCCCTGATGCCTGTTCAAAGGCCTGATTCAGGTTCCTGCTCCAGGATGGAAGCAGGTTGAAAATACCACCCATGGACAGCAGCATGGATTTCTGCAGGAAGGAGCGTCGGTGGAATGACATGAGAATGGGTTTAAGGGTTGAATGTTGATTGACAAAAGTTGAACAGTTGTTAAAGTATTCATCAGCGAAGCCATTCAACGGCGCCACATTCAACCTCCACTAAAGGTAAATCTTTCCTGTTCAAGACAAAATTGCATAGAGACTTTAAAAAATTTGGTTGGTCTGGCGCTTGCCTTTATTTTTGCACTCCTTTCACTATGACCCATGGTGTAATGGTAGCACAACAGATTTTGGTTCTGTTTGTTAAGGTTCGAATCCTTATGGGTCAACCAAATGGGACATTTCGGTTAAAACTGGATTGTCCCATTTTTATTTTGCAAAAAGCCGCGCCCATCTATCGGTATCGCTTGCGGAATAATGCGTGCAACAACCAGTAATTTCAATTTACTATAAATAAAACAGATGAAAAATATTACCAGAATTATTGGAGCTGTTCTTATTGTAATTTCTATTATGCTTTTCTCAGAATATGATTTACTAATGAACCTGCCAGTGTAATTTACATTATCAACATCGAAATATTGCTGTTTTTCGGTATTCAATACCTATTTGATAAAAAGCGGCATTCTGTTTCTCTTGGATTTAATAAATTAATAATTCACAAGGCAAGCAAGGAGGTAAAAAATATTGATTTATCCGCAGCCACCTGCATACGAAAAGGAATTAATAGTATTAAGATCGCTATTAATGGTTCTGAAGAAACTTTTTATTATAAAGAATTTAATAGTAGTTCAGTTAAAAACTGAAATCGCTGTAAGGTTCTTATGTTTTATTTAGTTCTTACCCCGAGTTGAACTCAACAATTACCTTAATAAATTCATCTTCCAACTCCATAATCCAGTCCGGACAATTTGTCCTTCTATAAACTGTTTTGCCGGCACCATGAAAAACTGTCTCCAGGTTGATTCCGTGCCCAGTTCATCCAAACGGCTTTCCACTGAATTCGCAAACAGAATGGTCATGTGCTTTTGCATTCATCACTACCTCGATCCAGGAGGCCCACATTATTGAATTTGGTTTGCTTCAACAATTTTTCTTACACCAAATTAAAGCCGCTATTCCAAATAAAATATCCTGAAATAAAACGAATGATCCTGGTATTAAACTGTTTTGCACAAACTAATGTTCAATGGATGTCTTTCACTTCCTCACTGCTTCTGAAACAATCGCCCTGTCTTTATACCTTAAATTATTAAATCTGCGGTTGTTTTCCCAGAAAATTCAAATTCGGCAAACCCGCCTTTTACGATCAATTTATTTTTTGCAAAAGGAATCACTTCCTGCTTTAAACCAAACATGCTAACATATAGGTTATTACCTTCCACACTGAGTTTTATGGAATAGCCATCCTCCAGAATGTAGGTGCCGGTAAATTTTTCCAATTCTTTAGTAATTAAAGGAACAGCAGCTATTGGATCATAAGGTTTGCTGATGGCAATAGCTGCAAAGAGCGTTGCTATTTTATCGGTTGCACAACCAGCAGCATTTGCCAGCAACACCACGAAAACATCTTCATGCGGAAGATAAACGGCATGGCTGGCAAAACCCCGCGTTCCTCCTGAATGTTCAATGGTACTGCTGCCATTGATCTCGTTCAAAAACCATCCATAGCCATAATGGGTTTTTACGCCGGATGTGGTGGAATAATTGGTGATGGCTTTCACCAGCGTTTCCCAGTCCAGGATCTTATGCTTTACCAGGCTGCGGCTCCATTTCCACATATCTGAAGTGGTAGATAAAATCGATCCGCCTGCTGCTGCATAACTCAGGTCAAGAAAACCTGAGTTGATCATTTCACCGGAAGCAGTTGAAGAATAGCCGGGAACTCTTCCCTTTACCAGTTGCCTGGTAACGCCATTAAATGAATTGTTCATTTCAACTGGCTTAAAAATATTTTCATCCAAATACTGAGTATACGTTTTGCCGGAAATTTTTTCAATGAAATAACCCAACACCGCATAATTGGAATTAGAATACTCCCATTTACTTCCCGGCAGAAAACGTAAGGGTTGATCTTTAAAAAAATTAACCAGTTCAAGGGAAGAAGAATAATATTTCCTGGCATCATTTGCCGGATCGCGTATCTGCAGGTAATCGATAATTCCCGAAGTTTGATTCAGCAACTGGTGCAAAGTAATAAAAGCCGCGGGCTCAGGGTAACCGGCAATGAATTTTTTAATGCTGTCATTCAGTGAAAGCCTGCCTTCCTTGAATAGTTTTAATATACAAACAGCAGTAAACTGTTTGGTAAGGGATCCAATCTGAAATACCATATCTGTAGCCATGGGCACTTGCAATTCAAGGCTGGCCATACCATAAACCCGGTGATATATAATCTCATCACCTCTTGAAACCAGCACTGATGCCCCATAAGATGAATCAGCAAAATATTCTTGCATCAGGGAATCGACGCTTTTTGTAAATTCCTGTCCGTAAGCGGGCACTAAATGAAATAGTTGAAATAGAAAGATCAAATGAAGTCGGCTACAAGGATTTTTTTTATGCATGGGTGTTGTTGCAATTTATTATTTGATCTTCGTTGTTTTTTAATCCTAAAGAAAATTATTACGCTCCCACCCCTCCAAAACAGATGTACTTCATTTCCATAAAATAATCCATCCCGTATTTAGATCCTTCCCTTCCAAAGCCTGATTGTTTGATGCCTCCGAAAGGAGCAACTTCCGTAGAGATCAACCCTTCATTCACACCCACCATACCATATTCCAAAGCTTCAGCTACTCTCCAGCACCTTCCTATATCCCTGCTATAAAAATAAGCAGCCAGGCCATATTCCGTATCATTCGCCATATCAATGGCTTCCTGTTCGGTTTTAAAAGTAAAAACGGGTGCTACAGGTCCAAAAACCTCTTCTTTTGATATGAGCATATCTTGAGTTGCACCTGAGAGCACCGTAGGTTCAAAAAATAATCCTTCGGTTTGTTTACCACCAGTTAAGATCTGCGCTCCTTTATGCACTGCATCCTCGATGTGCTTTTGTATTTTACTGATCCCTTTTTCATTAATGATAGGACCAACCTGCACTGTTTTATCCAATACATCACCGGTTTTTAAAGCTTCCACGGCAGCGGTAAATTTTTCAAGAAAAACATCATGAATATTTTCCTGCACCAGGATCCTGTTGGCGCAAACACAGGTTTGTCCATTATGGCGGAATTTAGAAACCATTGCTCCTTTCACTGCTTCATCAAGGTCGGCATCATCAAAAACAATAAATGGTGCATTGCCCCCAAGCTCCAGTGACAATTTTTTCAGGGAGGGCGCGCATTGTTCCATAAGGATCCTTCCTACTTCAGTTGAACCCGTAAATGAAAGTTTCCTCACTTTTTTATTTGTGCACAATTCTTTTCCAATGGCTGCATGATCAGTTGAAGTAAGGGTATTAATAACGCCGCGCGGAAATCCGGCCTGTTCTGCAAGTGATGTCAGGGCCAGTGCCGTTAAAGGTGTTTCGGAAGGTGGTTTGATAATGACAGGGCAACCTGCTGCCAGTGCAGGCGCTACTTTGCGGGTGATCATGGCCAGGGGAAAATTCCATGGAGTAATGGCAGCGGTAACACCAATGGCCTGCCGGATCACTACCAGCCGTTTATCCTTCGCATGCGCAGGTATCACATCCCCATAAGTTCTTTTGGCTTCCTCTGCAAACCATTCGATAAATGCAGCACCATAATTGACTTCTCCCAGACTTTCCGCAATTACTTTTCCCGATTCCAGGGTCATTAAATAAGCCAGTTGCTCTTTATGTACCATCACCAGGTCAAACCACCTTCTTAATAAAGCCGAACGGTCCTTTGCCGTCAGTGCACTGTAAGCCGGCCATGCTTCGTGCGCGGCATCAATGGCATTTTTTACATCTTCCTGGTCAAGGTTGGAAACAGCAGCAATTTTTTCACCGGTTGAAGGATTGAATACATCAAAAACACTGCGGCCATTGTTATTGATCCAGGCTCCATTAATAAAAGCGGATGTTTTAAATATCGATTGTATATCCATATCAGTGCTTGCGGCATTTAAGCATGAAGGTACTATACAATAAAAACAAGAAATGTTGGAATGCGCGTGGGTTATAACCCTTCTTCCATGATCCTGAGCAGTTCACCCACATCGATGGATTCCAGGTAGGGATCAAGGTTTTTCAAGTTCTTAAATGAACGCAGGTACATAGGTTCTTCATTCTCTTTATTAAAATAAATCTCGCAATAGAATCCATATAAGGAATAAAGTTCAATATGAAATTTGCGGGAGTTACGGCTTACTTCAAGGCAAACTCCCTCCAGTGACAGGAGTTGCGTTTGCATATCTTCATTCAGCTCAATGAATTCGTTGTACGTAAGCATAGCAGAAAAATTAATAAAGTTTAAATAGAAGATAAAATATCATGCCTGAAATTATTACCAGCTTCCAACAACCTGCTAAGGCTTGCTAAACTTCATGAAGAATTAATAAAGATGATGATCAGACAAATGATTATAAAATATCATAAGTATTGATTCTTAAAGAATTCGAAATGTTTTCAGGTTTGAAGACCTGCGCCTGGGAAGAACGAAAAAAAATCCGGCACCAGGAAATTTTTATAAAAGCACCCTAAATTGATTTCTCATTACGAAAAAACATTTGCTGAGAAACAGGGATTATTATCGTGAATTTTGTTCCACTACCAGGTTTGCTTTCTGCGCTGATATACCCATGGTGATTGTCTACAATTTTTTTACAGATGGCCAGCCCAATACCGGTTCCTCCATAATTGCCTCCATGCAGCCTTTGAAAGATCTCAAAGATCTTTCCTGCATACTTTTCTTCAAAACCGATACCGTTATCTTCAACTTCAATCAGGGCAAATACTTCTTTTTCCCAGTACAATATTTTTTTATAGTATGCCAGATCACTCCCCGGCCCTGAGATGATCTTTTGTACCGCAGCGCTCTGGATCAATTTTCCGCTGATATTGATCTCTGGCCTGGTGCTTTCTTTTCTGAATTTTATCGCATTTCCCAGGAGGTTTAGAAAAAGTTGTTCCAGTTGCCCTGGAATGCCCTGGATCAGGGGAAGTTTAACAGAATGAATGCGGGCACCTGAATTTTCGATTTTTACTTCGAGATCTGAAATTACCTGAGCTACAACGTGGTTCAAGTCCACCTTTTCAAAAGATTCGGAAGCAGCCCTGATACTTGAGAATTTTAAAATGTCTTTGATCAGCTTTTGCATCCTTCCCGAAGCGGCTGTGATCTTATCCATATACAGCTTCACCTTTTCTTCAGGCGCAGGTATTTCCTTCTCAAGAAGCGAAGTAAAGGTCATGATCTTCCTTAGTGGCTCCTGAAGATCATGGGAAGCAACATAGGCGAATTTTTTTAATTCTGAATTGGACATTTCAAGTTCGCGCGTTCTTTCTACCAATTGCTGTTGCCCCTTTTGATTTTCCGTAATGTCCTGCCCTATGCCGATCATTCTGCTAATTTTTCCTTCCGCATCGGTTACCACATCGGCATTTGCCTGCAATATTTTTTCTGATCCATCATCCAGAATAATCCGGTGTTTTACTTCACGGAAATTGTGGGTTTCCATGGTGGATCAGATCAACTGATCCATCATTTCGCGGTCTTCAGGATGAATGCGGCTCATATAAAATTCAAACGTCATTCCATCGTCAGATGGCGGAAGGCCGAATATTTTATACAGTTCTTTAGACCATGTTATATTATTTGTGGCCACCTCCCACTGCCAGTGTCCGATCTTGCCAATTTCCTGTGCAGCATTCAGCTGCTCCACCGCTGTTTTTAATTCTTCTTCCATCCTTTTTCTTTCATTGATCTCCTTTTCCAATTCTTCATATTGCCTTAGAGACTTGGCCACGGGCAGTATGCGAATAATATAAAATACAGTTACCCAGCTCACGACCCCTGTAATAAAACGAACAAGGGCATTGAGTCTGTATGCCGGGAACCAGAAAGAAATGGCATCAAGTAAATGGGTGGATCCACATGCCAGGATAAATGCAGCAAATAAAAAATAAGCGCGAACGAATTTAGTACCCGTTCTCCTGCTGATGTATTTTAAGATTACCAGGGGAATGGCGAAATAGGCCGACCAGATCAAAAGATCACTGAAGATATACAACCAACCGTGAAATTCTGTCCACCTTCCACAATGCCAACGTGGAGGCCAATCCGAAGCATCAAATAATTTACGGAAAAATTCAAGTACATGGTCCATGATATGCCAGGTAACATAATGGTTTAATCGCTTAGCAGCAATAGCAATGGAAGCATTTTGATGATCAGGATGTTTTAACGGTTAAGCGCGCCCATTTTTTGCAAACAGTCCAACAACCCCGAGACCCAATCTCTGGTTTTT
>MWWA01000070.1_pt1 | contig 33221 bp, 36 predicted proteins | sample 1047341 | NCBI WGS metagenome assembly MWWA01 (sample SAMN06349978, study PRJNA376086) | soil metagenome | isolation source: MS5-1 sample Antarctic (ecotone) soil | place: Antarctica | collected 2015-01-13
TGGATGGTTTTATAAAAGCTTATTTATTGATGGAGAAAGAGAGTTGAATGGTTGGTAAGTTGATTGGTTGAATGGTTGATAGGTTGATAGGTTGAAAGAGGAATTTGGAATTGGGGAGTGGGAATTGGGTTGTAGATCGATTTTTCTTATCCGAATGGGAAATGGTTTTAATGGTTGATATGTTCACTAGTTATTGAGTTCAGTAAATAATGAATTCCGCAAAAACATTTTCAAATTTTCAAATTGCCTAATTTTCAAATTAATAAATTATGAACTACGGATATTTCGATTACCCCATGCCACAAAATGAACCGGTATTGAATTATGCACCCGGATCTCCGGAAAGAAAAAAATTGCAGGAGACACTTGCCGAGTTGAAAAAAGAAGAAATGGATATTCCTATGTATATCGGTGGAAAGGAAGTTCGAACCAATAAAAAACACGCTATACATCCGCCTCACGAACTTTCTCATACGCTTGGACATTTCCATGCAGGAGATGAAAAACATGCTAACCAGGCTATTGAAGCTGCTTTAGCAGCCCGGGAGAGTTGGTCCAATACAAGTTGGGAAAGCCGCGCAGCTATATTCTTAAAAGCAGCCGATTTGCTGGCTACAAAATATCGCTCATACATCAACGGTACTACCATGCTGGGTCAAAGCAAAAATGCTTACCAGGCAGAGATTGATGCCGCTTGTGAATTCATTGATTTTTTACGATTCAATGTTCATTTTCTCAGTGAAATATATAAACAACAACCCATCAGCGGTGCAGGTATGCATAACCGTATGGAATATAGACCGCTGGAAGGATTTGTATTGGCCGTTACTCCTTTTAATTTTACAGCTATTGGTGGAAATCTTCCTACTTCTGCTGCCATGTGCGGAAACGTTGTGGTATGGAAGCCTGCCAATACCCAAATTTATTCAGCCCAAATGACCATGCGCATTTTGAGAGAAGCGGGGTTGCCTGATGGTGTCATCAATCTTATTTATGTTGATGGACCTACCATTGGAAAAGTATGTTTTAATCACCGTGATTTCGCTGGTGTACATTTTACCGGGTCAACAGGAGTGTTTAATACCATGTGGGAAACAATTGGCAAGAATATGAGCATGTATCGTTCATATCCGCGTATTGTTGGTGAAACAGGGGGAAAGGATTTTGTGATCGCCCATAGATCTGCAGATCCCGATGTAGTGGCAACTGCCTTATTAAGAGGCGCATTCGAATTCCAGGGTCAAAAGTGTTCAGCCGCATCCAGGGCATATATTCCTTCTAACATTGCTGAAGAAGTAAAGCAAAAACTGGTAGCCGGGGTAAAAAGTTTTAAAATGGGCACCCCGGAAGATTTTGGCAATTTCATTGGGGCGGTGATCGACGAAAAGAGTTTTGATAAGATCAAGAGTTATATAGATCATGCGAAAACGGATCCTAAAACAGAAATCATTGTTGGCGGTAAGTGCGATAAGAAAAAAGGTTTTTTTATTCAGCCCACTGTTATTGAAGCAAAAAATCCGAAGTATATAACGATGTGCGAGGAGATCTTTGGCCCGGTACTTACTATTTATGTTTATAATGCCAACAAATTCGAAGAAACACTGAAGTTGGTTGACGAAACTTCTCCTTATGCCTTAACGGGATCTGTAATTTCAAAAGATAGGGAAGCCATTGAGCTGGCTACAAATAAGCTGAGAAACGCTGCGGGTAATTTTTATATCAATGATAAACCAACCGGAGCAGTAGTAGGCCAGCAGCCTTTTGGCGGGGCAAGGGGAAGCGGAACAAATGATAAGGCAGGATCTATTTTGAATTTATACCGCTGGTTAAGTGCAAGAACTATTAAGGAAACATTTAACCCGGCTACAGATTACCGTTACCCATTCCTGGACAAGGAATAATGGCATAAACTTGTTTTATAACCATCCAAGCGGATGGTTTTTTTATGTGGTTACTAACAGTGATGGGTGGCTAATTTATTTAGCATCATTTTCAGTCATTATTTAAAAAAATCGGTTGATACATGAAAATCCTCAATTCGTATTTTACCTATTGCACATAATATTATCGGCTATTATCTTAGTCGCTCATTTAAAACATTTAAACCCTTAAACCTTTTAACCCCTTAAACCAAGATTATGAAAAAAATCCTGTTCGCTGCTTCCATGTTGATAGCAGTTTCGCAGATCAATGCACAAGCTGTTAATCAAAATGCAGTGAAATTAAATCCATTATCCCTGGCATTTGCTACCGGTAATGTATCCTATGAAAGAGCTGTCAATGCAAACCAGTCTGTCCAACTTGGTGTATTTTATTCTGCCCTTAATTTCAGCGGATTAAAATATTCAGGTTATGGAATTACACCAGAATACCGCTTTTACTTTGCCGGTGCAAAAGAAGCCTTAAATGGTGTATATGCTGCACCCTTTGCCCGCTACCAGAATTTTTCGTTGACTGATAAGGAAACCAGTGACAAAACTACCTTTAGTACTATTGGAGGAGGTGCTACAATTGGCTGGCAGAAAATGTGGACCAGCGGATTTGTACTGGATATTTTTGCAGGTCCATCTTTTAGCAATGCTAAATTCAAATCTGATGGCGATGAAGATAACTATGATCTTTCTTTTGGTATGAATGGTTTCGGTATCAGAACCGGAATAACAGTAGGATTTGGATTTTAATTTTATTACCCACATTTTATTAAAAAGGCTGGTTTATTTAGAGCCAGCTTTTTTGTTAAACAGCATACTTAAAAATCATTGTGAATGGATTGCTGCAAAATTATTTTGTTAATATAAATGCGAAGAATTTTTCACTTTGTAGATAACTATCCCCTAAAAAATATAATAAAATGTTAAGAGAAAACACAATCTGTTTGTTTTTGTAAGGCAGAATCTTTGCATATGGCAATTTTAAACAAATCTGAAATTATGAAAAAATTAGTTATCGTGTTATTGGCTTCAACCTTAGCCATTACATCAATCAATGCCCAATCACCCGTTGCTTTTGGATTAAAAGGAGGTTTAAACATAGCAACTTTAAATGTAGAGAGTGATTCCGAGCTTGATCCACGTTTAGGCTTGCATGTGGGTGGATTGGCACATATTCATTTGAATAGATCATGGGCTTTGCAGCCGGAGGTCATCTATTCAGCGCAGGGGTTTGGAGATATTGATAATGATGATGTTAAATGGAAGCTTGATTATGTCAATATACCAGTGATGGTGCAGTACATGTTTGACAACGGATTCAGGTTAGAAACTGGTCCTCAGCTAGGATTATTAATTAATGCCAAGGCAGAATCGGGAAATTCTGAAACCAGTTTGAAGGATGATCTGAAGAGTACAGATGTTTCATGGGGCTTTGGTTTAAATTATTTAAGCAAATCTCAAATAGGTGTGGGTGCCCGTTATAACCTGGGATTGACAAATATAAATGAAGGATCCTCTGATGTTAAGAACAGGGTTTTCCAGATTAGTTTATTCTATGTTTTTGATGCAGCACACAAGAGATAATAAGTTGCTGAAACTTCTACAAAAGGCCTGTTTTACGGGCCTTTTGTTGTTTTCATGCTCCCTGATTTCAGAATCCATTATTTTTATATAAAATTCAACTTGAAAATTATATTATCAGGATCACAACTTGCAATAACCATCAGGCGACTGGCGCACCAGGTTTTAGAAAATCATGACCAATTGAAAAACACGGTCCTGATCGGCATTCAACCACGGGGCGTGTATTTATCTGACAGGCTGGTTAAAGAAATACAAAACCAGGTGCCAGATGATGAGGTTCCTTATGGCAAACTGGATATTACTTTTTACCGGGATGACATTCGCTCTGAATTGCATGTAGCCAATCAAACAGATATACCATTTACCATTGAAAATAAAAATGTTGTTTTAATAGATGATGTATTGTATACAGGTCGTACAATACGTTCCGCTTTGGATGCTTTATTGGATTATGGGCGCCCTGCCAAAGTGGAGCTCTGTGTATTGATCGATCGCAGATTCAGCCGCCAGTTTCCTATACAACCTGATTATGTAGGGAAATCAATAGATTCCATAATCTCCCAACGAGTAAAAGTTTCATGGGATGAAGAAGAAGTAAAGATCGTTGATTAGTGTAACCGGTAATCTTAGACGGAATATACTTTATGAAGTATATCAAATTTAATTGACCCTTAAAGTTTCTTTTTTTTCATTTATACGATGGTTTCTTTAATTTCGCTTTTTAATGAGCCTTTCTTCAAAACACTTGCTGGGCATACGCAATCTCACTAAAGAAGATATTTCCCTTATTCTTCAGACAGCCACTCAATTTAAAGAAGTTTTACAAAGACCTATTAAGAAGGTTCCTTCTTTGAGAGATATTACTATTGTCAATTTATTTTTTGAGAATTCAACACGCACCCGCATTTCTTTCGAGTTAGCTGAAAAACGTTTGTCAGCGGATACTATCAGCTTTTCAGCATCGAGTTCTTCCGTGTCCAAAGGCGAAACCTTACTGGATACCGTGAATAATATTCTCAGCATGAAAGTGGATATGGTGGTGATGAGGCATAGCGCCAGCGGCGCGCCGCATTTTCTGGCACAGCATATTCCGGCAGCCATTATAAATGCAGGTGATGGTATCAATGAACATCCCACACAGGCATTGCTTGATGCTTTTTCTATTTTAGAAAAAACAGGTGGACTGGAGGGTAAAAAAATAGCTATTATCGGTGATATCATGCATAGTAGGGTAGCGCAATCCAATATTTATTTATTGAAAAAAATGGGTGCTGAAGTAGTTGTCTGCGGACCACCTACACTTATCCCTAAGTATATTACAGAAGCCCTTGGTGTGCAGGTAGAATACGATATCAAAAAAACGCTGGAATGGTGTGATGTAGCTAATGTGCTGCGTATACAACTGGAAAGACAGAACCAGGTATTATTTTCATCCTTACGGGAATATAATCTTGCCTATGGTATAACCCGTCGTTTATTGGATAGTCTTTCAAAAGAAATTGTGATCATGCATCCTGGTCCCATTAACCGCGGGGTAGAAATTGACAGTGATGTGGCCGATGGAAATCAATCCATAATTTTGCAACAGGTAGAAAACGGAGTGGCCGTTAGAATGGCGGTATTATACCTGTTGGCTGATCGGGGACAATGAATCTAATTTGATAATGTGGCAACCTGCCTGCCGGTAAGCAGGTTTGAAAATTTTAAAATTTTATCCCGAAACTAATTTCAACTAACCCTTAAATTTTCTTATGGCCCGTATTTGTTTATTTCCTGGCACTTTTGATCCGATTACTTTCGGTCATTTGGATATCATCGAAAGAGCGATGCCCCTGTTTGATAAAATTTATATAGGCATTGGTTTAAATTCTAATAAAGTCCCCATGTTTTCACCCGAATTAAGGAGTGAATGGATTAACCAGATTTTTGCCAATGAACCAAGAATTGAATCGGTGATCTATGAAGGATTAACGGTTGAATGTTGTAAGAAAGTTGAAGCAAACTTTATTTTACGTGGCATTCGTTACGTAAGTGATTTTGAATATGAAAAAGCAATTGCCGATATGAACCGCAGTCTTGATGGAGAAATTGAAACCGTTTTTTTAACCTGTCTTCCTCAGTTTACTTCGGTGGCTTCGACACTTGTAAGAGATGTGATCAGGAATGGTGGAGATGTATCGCAATTTGTTCCAAAGCTGGTATTGAATTCACTCAAAGCTATGCAACACACAATAATTTAAGCAATGAAAAATATTTGGTTTCATAGGGATCTTTCCATAGATCAGTTAAAAGATTTGGGTAAAGAAACCATGACTGAACACCTCGGTTTTGAATGGGTAGAAGTCGGGGAAAATTTTTTATCGGCTTCCTTACCAGTAGATCATCGTACCAAACAACCATATGGCTTACTGCATGGTGGCGCATCCTGTGTATTGGCGGAAACATTAGGCAGTGTTGCTTCTGCCATGGTTGTTGACCACACCAAATTTATCTGTGTAGGTATAGAGATCAATGCAAATCATATTCGAAGTGCAAGGCACGGAAAAGTTATTGGAAAAGTAAGTCCATTGCATTTAGGAAATTCATCGCATGTCTGGGATATCCGTATTCATGATGAAGAAGAAAAACTTATTTGTGTAAGTCGTTTAACGGTGGCCGTTTTGCCAAGAAGAAAATAAATTTCAGAAAGGCTTTCCATGTGTTTGCCTCACGAGATAATCAATAAATCCCGGGAATGATTTCGAACTAGTAATCAAAAAATTGGTTAGCCATGATTGATTGAACATACGCTGAATGGTTCTTCCCATTTTTAACCGGGTAGCAAATTGTTTTTGCCATTTTTCTGTATATCGTTCTTCCATTACATTTCTTTCAATATTACCTTTTAAAAATTCATGGATCTGTTCCGCCGCCAGTTTACTGCCAAGCAAAGCCATGCTCATTCCATTTCCGCAAAGTGGGGTGATCATTCCGGCTGCATCACCAATCATTAAAACATGATCTTCTACCTGTTTCTTTTTATCAAAACTTATTTGAGAGATGGTTAGGGGAGATGCAAAAAGAACTTCACTCTCCCGGAAAATTTTTTCCAGGTGCGGGTTTTTTGAAAGTATATTTTCTTCCATTTTATTAACCTGGCCATCATTCTTTTTAAGATTTACTGCATTGGTTAAATAGCACAGGTTGTATTTATCATCTTCAATTTTTACAATGCCGCAATAACCATTTTTAAAATTATGCAGGGCAATGGTATCAGCAGGAAAATTTGTTTTGATGTGATATTTTACCCCAACAAAATTATTCAGTGAATTTTTTGATGTAGAGATGAAATCCCTTTTCCACTTAATATCCAAATTGCTTCGCTTACCAAAACTGCCACAAACAATTTTTGCATGGAAATTTTGTTGGGATGTGTTTATAGCAAAACCGGTTTCGTTGAAAACTACATCATTCACTTTTGTATTTTCCCTGATCGTTACACCGTCTGACAATGCAATCTTTTCCAATTCATGATCAAGCAAATACCGGCTGATGCCAAAGCCTCCCAGTGGTAAATCATGTTTTAGTAATTTCCCTTGATTAGAAGAAACAATCAATTTCTTGATCATGGGTAATTGCATGGATTTTAAATTCAGGCCAAGGCTATGCAGAAAAGGCCATGATTCCATACTGATATATTCACCGCAAACTTTATGAAATGGATATTGTTCCTTTTCGAAAAGGATTACAGTATAATTTAACCTGGCCAGTTGAATAGCTAAAGCTAACCCGGCTAATCCACCGCCAACAATGGCTACATCATACAATTCTTTTTTGGTAAAAATTGTATCAGCAATAATATCTGTTTTTACTAAAGTATGATCATTCATTTTTTACAAGAGACTAAAAATCGAAAAGCCCATTGCCAGCTTATATCATAAGCATCAATGCCTGCCTGCTGAAATAAATGCTGCCAGTCTTTTGTTCTGAAACTGCGGGCAACCGATACCGGAGCATCGTTTTTTACAAGGTAAGAATTACTGAAAAATCTGGTGATGTATTTGATCAGGAACCATGCCAGCCAATGTCTCTGCAGGTCATTGATAAAAAATCCTTTTTTACTTTCCCTGAATTGCCATTGCAACAAGGATATTAATTGTTCATTGGTAAAATGATGACAAAATAAAGATGAAAAAATAATATCCGGATGTTCATCAAAACTAACTATTGCATAATCACTGCAGATCCACTCACAAGGAAGTTGCGGGTATTGCTGCCTGGCAAATGCGATACATTCCGGGTTAATATCAATACCTGTAAAATGAACATTTATATTTTTTTTGTTACAATATTTATAAATGGCAAACAGGTTATCTCCACCCCCGCAACCAATTTCGCATACATGAATTGGGATATCCTGTTCAATGAATTTCCTTATACCTTTTAAAGTTATTGCATGCCCACCAAGTCGGTTATTGATGATATTTAATTCTTTTAAAGTTTGCGCCATGTCATCAAAAGGGATATCATCAGCATCCATCAATTCTTTCTGGTTACTGCGTTGGCTTAAGTCGATCATGCAGATAAGATAAAACTTTCCATGGTTAATCCCGGACCAAAAGCCGCACCAAAAATCCTCGCAGGTTTTTCCTGCTTCAAAGCTTTCATTATTTTTTGCAAAACAAATAGTACTGTAGGTGATGACATGTTGCCGTAATCTTTCAACACTTCATAACTGAATTGCATTTGCCCGTTTGTAAAATCAAGGCTTTTATGTACGGCCTCTAAGATCTTCTTACCACCGGGGTGAATGCACCAATGGGTAATTTCTTCTTTACTGAGATTTGCTGCTACTAAGGCATTATTGGTTAGTTCATAAAAATTTTCCTCTACCAATTCTGCCACATAACTGCTTAAAGTCATCAAAAAACCTTTCGAAGAAAGTTCCCACGCCATATCCTGTTTGCCTTTTGGAGCTATGATAGAATAGAAATGGTCAATGCTTAAACCTTTATCTTTCCGGTTGCCACTAACCAACATAGCTGCAGCCCCATCGCCAAATAACATACTGCTGGTAATATTATCAACCGTATATTCTTTCTGAAAATGCAGCGTACACAATTCTGTGCATACTATTAAAATGTTTGCATGCTTATCAGCTTTACAAAATGCATCCGCCATTTTCAACGCATGAACGGCAGCATAACAGCCCATAAAATTGACTGAAGTCCTGAAGGTGGTGGAAGGTAAATCCAGCATATCTACCAATTCCAGGTCCAACCCTGGATTACTCATTCCTGTACAACTCACTGTAATCAGGTGAGTAATTTTTTTTGAAGGCACTTCACCCAGGCAATTTTGTATAGCATCCATAGAAAGTTTGGCTGCATATTGCTTAAACCATTCCAGCCTTTTTTCAAGCCGGGGAAAAGGTTCAAGATTTTCTGAAGGAGTATAAAATCGCCAGCCTGTAGCTGGTAAACTATAATCTGGAATCACTGAATAACGCGTTTCAATTCCACCTTGCCTGTAAAGAAATTTTAATTTTCTTTTATCAGATTCTGTTGGTGCATACACGCTTTGCATAAAGTCCAGGATATCTTCCTGCTTATGTTTAAATCGGGGGACTGCCGTTCCTATAGATATTATCTTACTCAAAAAATCGCCAGATTAATAATATTAAAAAAGAAAGATTTGTACAAGTTGCAGCCAACCAATTCATACGCATGGTGTTTTTAAAGTTAGCGGCATTATTATCTTTTTTTACCTGTAAAAACCATTTAATGAAATAAACGATAATGGGTATAAAAAAGATGCTTACAACAAGTAATTTACTGATCTCATTTTTTAAAATAAAGAATTGTGCCATGAAGATCCATGCCGCCAGGTATATCAGTGCACAAAAAATAAAAGTTCCGTTATAACCCAGTTTATAACTAAGCGTTTCAACGCCATCTTCAAGGTCCTGTTGGTGCTGGTATATTTGGGTAAGGGGGTAAAATCCGCCAATTAACAATGCACAAATCAACATTCCTTGCCAGGGCACCTGCAAACTTTGCTCAATATTACTGCCATAATAAACCAGCCAAAAAGTTAAAGCACCCTGGAAAATGATAACCGTGAGGTATCCCCAAAAAGGATATTTTTTTAAACGGATACCACGGTAACTATAAGCTTTAGATGCCCCGATATATAGTGGCATGATAAATCCAAACAATGGGCTGACGAGGAAGCCCAGCAAAATACCAAGCAAATCCAAACCGATGGTAACATGAAATAATTGCTTTGAAGGCAAAGGAGGCTGCTCTATTCCTCCTATAGAGCCGGTATCCCGGTCCATAAAGCTATTATACCCATTACTGGCAGGGTAGATGAGCAAATGGAGAATTATAAAGATTAAAATAGCTTTAGGCCAATTGATTTGAGGCACCTGCGACAATGCAAATAAATATAATGGAGAAAGGAAAAAAGAAAACGGAATGCGGAGCAATTTTATGGTAGAAGCTGAAAGCATATTGCTGAAAATTATTTAAATCTTTTTAGCCTCTTTTATTCAAAGTATAAATTCTTTATGATCCAGGTTATTTTGTAGCTATCACATCTTTAATCAGTGGAAAAATTTTTGAGAGAACATCCTTCACTGATTTTTCATCCACCCATTTTATTTCTGTAATATCTTCTTCAAGTTGTGGGGTAAAATGCTGATTTTTTTTTGCCTTCATTTTATACCAATGACTTTCTTTTAGCATGAATTTGGTGCCTTCATGATAGGTATGGTAAGTGATCAATAATGGTGAAATAAGTTTAACGCCTTTGGCACCCGTTTCTTCTTCCACTTCTCTAACTGCACAAACTTCCAACGATTCACCTTTATCCAGTTTTCCTTTAGGCAGGTCCCATTTTCCCTTTCGGAAAATCATGAGGATGTCCCCGTTTTCATTTTTAACCAATCCACCGGCTGCCTGTATCAATTTGAATTTTTTGAAGAATAATTTTTTAAGTTCTTCAAGGTTATTATGTTGAAAAACACCGGCATGAACCTGGGGTTGTTGCATTTCAAAGATCATCGTTTTTACGGCATGCAAGTCCAGTTCATCCATGAACATGGTATCATCATGATGCAGGAAGGGTTCAATTGTTTTACAAATCTCATCACATAGAAAAAGCGGTTTATCGTTGAAGAATATTTTTATGAACATGCCGCTAATTTATAGCGAATATAAGCCGCAGCAACTAGTAAACTAAGTTAGGTTGCTGATTTTTGTTGCCTTCAAACAATTGAAACCTTAGTTTTGCGCCATGACAAATGCAACTGTGATAGCTGGTAAATTATTGCAGGCGGAAGCCGTTCAATTGAGTCCATCCAAACCCTTTACCTGGGCCAGTGGTTGGAAGAGCCCGATATATTGTGATAATCGCAGGGTACTTTCTTATCCATATATCCGCGATTTCATTAAATCTGAAATGTGCAATATTGTTTTTGAAAAATTTCCTGATGTGGACCTTGTAGCTGGTGTCGCCACCGCAGGCATTGCCTGGGGTGCCATGGTTGCAGACCAGTTAAAGCTTCCTTTCATTTATGTGCGACCTAAACCCAAAGAACATGGCCTTGGTAACCAGATAGAAGGATTTTACCGGCGTGATCAAAAGGTTATTGTGATTGAAGACCTCGTTTCTACGGGTAAAAGCAGTTTGCAGGTGGTGGATGTTTTAAAAAATGAAGGCATTGAAGTGGCAGGCATGGTATCTATTTTCACTTATGGCTTCCCGGTAGCCTCAGAAGCTTTTAAAGCTGCAGGTATTGAGTATTATTCCCTTACAGATTATCCAAGCCTGGTGGCACTTGCCTTGGAACGTGAAACCATTCAGCCTTCTGAAGAGGAAGTTTTGTTAAAGTGGCGCGATGATCCGGCAAATTGGACAGGCGTTTAGTAAATTGCGTTTAACTAAATCGAGTTCAATGAAAACTTTATTTTTATCCTTTCTTTTAGTTGCAGGTTTAAGCTTTGCCGGCAATACACAAACCAAAGCTGTTCAAACTGCAAAGATTAGTACCCCTGGAGTAGGCTGTGAGGAATGCAAAAAACGTATTGAAACCTACCTGAACAGGCATGACGGTGTTTCTTATATCAATGTGAATTACCGGCGCAAAGAAACCAATGTAAAATACTGGACCGATCGAACCGATATTGAACAAATCAAAACCGCCATTGCAAATATTGGCTACGATGCAGATGATGTACCTGTTAGTGAAGATGCTTACAAAAGATTGCCAAAAACATGTAAACGAACGGAAAATGGGGGACTACCCAAGCACTAAAAATCTGATAAAGTCCATCCTTGTGATGGGCTTTTTTTATGGAGATGGGTGAAAAGATTAATCATCCAGGACATTCTCAGGGCATTCGATTGAATAAAAAGTTCTTTTACCTTAAGAAATCCATAGATTGTTTTTGCTGAATATTGAAAGGATAAGTTTTGAAAAACCCAGCTTTACCCAATTTCGTACTTCCCTCTGCTCTTAATAAAACTTCTTTTTGCAACAAGATCGCTACCGGGTTTTTTAATAATTCCCTCATTAATACATTTCCTTTCAAACGGACAATGAACGACGAGTTGGCAGAAATAGAAATCGTAGTATCCTGCTCCAACCTGCCGAGGTATATATTATCTACATAGAAATCACCCACTGTTTCTTTCAGATTAACGCCAAAATTATTGGGGTTAAAAAGTTCCACATCCAGGCTCACACCGGAACTGTCAATACCCGCATTTTCAACATTGAAATTTTTGACTGACCTGAATTCGGGTTCCTGGATTTTACCACACGAGAATAAAATAGAACAACTCAGGATCAATAAAAGGACAGGGAGGTGTTTTATCATGCTAAAATTAATTGACATGCAAATTAGCATAAACTTCTTTTCCATGGCAGGAGTGGCTTAACTTTAGCATTTATATACGACTAAATTATTTAGTTTATGGCCACCTAATTGATAAAAATTTAGAAGCCAATTTTTATAGTATTTAAATAATATCATAAGTAATTAGTTAAATGTCAATTATGAGGTCTATTTTAATATTTGTTATAGAACCATACAATCCAAAAATGATTTAAATACAATTTTAAATTTTGTATTAAATTAAATATTAAATTAGTGAAATTATTAGTTGAAAGTCAATACTTAGCACCTGTTACCTTGTATTTGACTTTAGAAGAAAATTCAAATATAGTTTTTGAACAATTTGAAGCTTATCAAAAACGTAGTTTTCGTAACCGCTGTATCATTGCCGGTGCAAATGGTCCGGTTTCGTTAAGCATTCCCTTACACGAAGGAAGAGAGCAAAAAAAATTTATCCGGGATATCCGGATCGCTAATCAATATAATTGGCAGGATCAACATTGGAAAACTATTGTATCATCTTACAACCGGTCGCCCTGGTTTGAATATTATAAAATGAGCCTGGAAAAATTTTATGTAAGAAGATTTGAATTTTTATTCGATTTTAATGTTGAACTTTTTGAATGGACAATCAAACAATTGGAAATAGACAAAGTGTCAGCATTCACTGATCGCTTTGTAAAGCAATATGATGATCAAGAATGGTTGGATCTCAGAAATAAAATGCTACCTAATAATTATCAAACATTCAGGACACCTTATTACAGCCAGGTATTTATAGAGCGATCTGGCTTCTTACCAAATCTTTCTATTCTGGATCTATTATTCTGCGGAGGAAAAAATAGCCTGAGACTCTTGAAATCAGTTTTTTAATTTACCTGCACCACCTCTCCATCGACCTTTTTACCTAAATTGTTTATCCGGGTAAAAGACCCACTATCGTTACCAAATGACCAAAAACTACCTGCTTTTTACCTTCATGGTAACCTTTATTTCCGGTTACCTGGAAGCACAGGATTTTTCTAATAAAGGAAAAGAATTCTGGATTGCTTACCCTGCGCATCTTGATGGTACAGGATCAGTTATGGGTATATACATAACTTCTGATGTTAGTACTACCGGAAGTTTAATAGCTGGAACTGAGGTTGTCAATTTTACAGTAACAGCTAACCAGGTAATTAAAATTTTTCTTGGGCCAAATGGTGGAGGGGACGCCTCCAATATTCCGGTATATTTAAGTAATCATGATGCAATTACAACCGGGGCTGGCATTAAGATAACTGCAGAAAAGGATATCATCATTTACTCCCATATTATCAGGTCAGCTCGATCAGGCGCCACATTGGTATTACCTACAAAAGTCTGGGGCCGGGAATATATAGTTCCCAGTTTCAAAAATTTTGGAAGTGGAGGTGCCAATGCAGGCTATGCCTATGATTTTAAAACTTCGAATTTAAATACGATTAGCAGGGGCACACATGAGATTATCATTGGATTTTTTATCGGTAACCAATATGGAGATACCTGCCCAAGGAATATTTGGTAATTTATTATAGCCTGATGATCTTATTGTCGCGGATGGCTTTGATCTTTTTAACTTCCACTTCCAATGCTTTCCTTTTTTCGATGATTAGCGGAATGGAAATTTCCGGATGAATTATTTCCTGCTCTTTGTTTTTCATCACGTAAGTCTCAATAGAATTTAAGGTATTGATTGCGACTGAATATTCTTTTACCAGACTATCCAATTTAAAATGGGTTAGTTCTTTTTGTAGCTGGATATTCATTTTTTCAAGGTCTACATTGTTAATGGAATGACGTAATCTATCCTCCATTTTTTCCCAGTTTATTTTATCCAATTCTGCCAGGTAAACATTTTGTAATTGAAGTTTTTGATCAGAAGTTAAGGCATCAGCAATATTTTTTTCTATCTCATTCCATTTTGCTTTTTCTAAAACCACTCTGCTGGCTTCTACAATTTCTTCCACTTGTGCTTCCTGCAAAGTAGTTAATTCCGGTTCAATAACTTCGGTTGCATTTACGTATACATAATCACCAGGGGTAGGAGAAATTTCATTATCTGCAATGGCTTGCAGTTCAGATGTATTTTCGTTTATTGGTATTGGTGAATTAGCAGGTGCTGGTTCAACATTTATCAACGCGTCCATTTCATTTACAGTATTGGATGAAGATGTTTTTGCCATTATTTTTAATGCAGATCCATTTTCCGGTTGTTCACCAGTGAAAAAGTAAAAAGGATTTGTAGCATTCAGTAATGCAAAATTTTCAGAACCTTCTTTTTGTGGTTTGCTCATTATAAAGATGCCCTGGATAGCTATAATACAAATAAGCCCGGCAAAGATTCCGGTCATTTTTTTGATTGATGTGGATGCGGCATGCTGGATGCCTAAGATGGTTTCAATACGATGAAGTAAATCATTCTTTTTACCGTTTGCTGCTAATGCAATAGAAAATGAAGTATTAGTTTTTTCAAGCATCAATAACGCTGTGGCATAGCCATGTGGGTCATATTGAAAATGTAATACGGTTTCATCACAGCTTTTTTCTCTTTCTCTTTCTATTTGCCTGATAAATAATTTTACAAAAGGATTAAAATATAGAATGGTTTGTATAAATGTGATCCAAAGATTTACCAGGTAGTCATGTCTTTTAATATGAGCCAGTTCATGCAACAATACAGCTTCCATCTGTCCAGAAGTAAGCCGGTTAACTGCTGCCAACGGAACCAGGATCATCGGTTTGATATAACCAATCGTAACCGGCGAATTGACCAGGTCCGAAATGTAAATGGATACTGGTTTTTTTATACCTAAACGGATTGCAACCTGCTGTACAAACAAACGCCATTCAACATTCATTTTCTTTTGACCCTGGGATTGTAGTTGATTTACAAAACGGTAATTACGGGCAAATTTTACCAGGGGAATAAACAATAAAAAAAGATAAAGTACCGATGCTATAGAAAGTGACGATTGCATCCATGTATTAATTTCTGCATAGCCATTAATTGCAGAGAAAGCTGAAGATAAAACGGTTTCTGGTGATCCGGTAAACAGATGACTGAATAATGTAACCAGGAACCATGCAAATCCGCCGGTTAAAAATATAACAGCAATAAAACTTTTAATAACCGGGGATGAGGATGTTTTAAAAGAAAAAACAACCTGGTAAATAACCCATAAAAAAGCTAGTTGCCATAAACTGTTAAGCAGTGCCCAGCCAAGTGACTGGAGAAATGCAGCATGACCGATTTCGGGCATATTACTGTTTTTTAAGACTGTTCAATAATTCCTGTATCTGCGCTAATTCAACATCACTCATATTTTGTTTATCATTACCTAAAGCCTGGATCACTAACTGGGTAGATGAGCCCCCGAACAGGGAATCGATCATTTTAGTGAGCATATGCTTTTGGGTTTTTTCTTTATTTACTGCGGCCTGGTAAATATGGGTACGCATAGAATCATCCCTTTTTACCAATCCTTTTTCATTCATAATCTGCATCAACTTTAAAGTTGTAGTGTAGCCAACATCTTTGGTCTTGCCTAATTCTTCATGAACTTCTCTTACTGTGGCTAATCCTTTCGTCCATATGATCTGGAGAATTTCCAGTTCACTTTCTGTCGGTTTAATATATTTCGTGGAGCTCATAATAATAAAAAAAGATAAAGTACCGATGCTATAGAAAGTGACGATTGCATCCATGTATTAATTTCTGCATAGCCATTAATTGCAGAGAAAGCTGAAGATAAAACGGTTTCTGGTGATCCGGTAAACAGATGACTGAATAATGTAACCAGGAACCATGCAAATCCGCCGGTTAAAAATATAACAGCAATAAAACTTTTAATAACCGGGGATGAGGATGTTTTAAAAGAAAAAACAACCTGGTAAATAACCCATAAAAAAGCTAGTTGCCATAAACTGTTAAGCAGTGCCCAGCCAAGTGACTGGAGAAATGCAGCATGACCGATTTCGGGCATATTACTGTTTTTTAAGACTGTTCAATAATTCCTGTATCTGCGCTAATTCAACATCACTCATATTTTGTTTATCATTACCTAAAGCCTGGATCACTAACTGGGTAGATGAGCCCCCGAACAGGGAATCGATCATTTTAGTGAGCATATGCTTTTGGGTTTTTTCTTTATTTACTGCGGCCTGGTAAATATGGGTACGCATAGAATCATCCCTTTTTACCAATCCTTTTTCATTCATAATCTGCATCAACTTTAAAGTTGTAGTGTAGCCAACATCTTTGGTCTTGCCTAATTCTTCATGAACTTCTCTTACTGTGGCTAATCCTTTCGTCCATATGATCTGGAGAATTTCCAGTTCACTTTCTGTCGGTTTAATATATTTCGTGGAGCTCATAATTTGTTGAATTATAATTCGAATATACGACCTTTTTCGTATGACTGTAATTCCGCCCATCATTTTTATTTTTTTTAACAATCCCAGATTATAGAACGGTAAAAAGCGCCTCAGGTTACTGGAAAGGGTATAATTTTTTTAAAATTATATTTATAAGCGCCTGTACATATTATAAGGTATACGTTTTAAGAACCAGGCAACCAGGCCCCAGCGCTTGCTTATATAAACCTTTGTTTTTTTATTTTCAATAGCCTGAATAATTTGTTTCGCAGCTTTTTCAACCGGTACCATCCAGAATACTTTTCCATTATGCTTTTTAGTTGCTACAAAGCCAGGTTCAATGGTGGTAATATAAACTGGCTTTAATGATTTGTGTGCCCGTATGGCTAGTCCTTCCAGGTAAACAGTCTGAAATGCTTTGGCGGCACTGTAAGCTGGGGAAATTGAATTTCCACGATTAGCAGCAATGGAAGATATTACGGCAAGTTGACCATGTCCCTGCTTCATGAACAAACTAAATGCCCAATGCGCTATTTCAAGGAATGCATTCACGTTTAATTGTACCATTCTATCTTCCTTTTCCCACTCATACTTTTCATTTACTTCACCACCTCCCGCACTAATAATTAATAGGTCAAGTCCTCCTATTTGTTCTTTGAGCAATTCCAAATGTCGAAGTGAAGTAGATTCGGTAATATCAAAACAAGCAGTTACTATATTAGGTTGATCCAACTTTAACCGGTTCAAAAGTTCACACCTTCTACCGGTTATGCCTACCTTATTTTTTAAGTAGGCATATTTTTCAGCCAGGCATTTTCCTATTCCTGAACTGGCACCTACAATTATAACCCGTTTCATTATTTAAAAAATGATTTTTTGTATTGCGGCTTTTTAAAGCATCTATGAAATATATAACAATCGAAAATAATAGAACCTGCCTCATTTTGAAAAAAGATTTAAAATGTGGTGCATGAAACTGGGTTTGGCAACCAATTTGAGTAAATCTTCGATATGATTTATTAATAAAATTTTATATTATGAAATTCAGGCAAAATTATTTTAACTTTTTGATTGGTGTTCTATGCATTTTCATGGTACCGGTAATTTCCATTTCATGTGATGGTGATGATGATGATGTACAAGACATAATCCTGACGCTGACCGGTAATGCAAACGGTGCACAGGAAGTTCCAGCAGTTACAACTGCTGCTACAGGGACTTTAACCGGAAGCTATAATGACAATACCAATGAGCTGAGCTATACCATTAACTGGACAGGCCTTTCAGGTAATGTTGTTGCCGCACATTTTCATGGTCCGGCTGCAACTGGTACAAATGCATCTCCTGTTATTGATTTAACAGTTACAACTAATGGTACAAATGGGAATATAACCGGCACGCAAACACTTAACGCAACCAATGAAGGATTTCTGAAAGCAGGAACATTGTATTATAACTTGCATACTGCAGCAAATCCTGGCGGAGAAATAAGAGGCCAGGTTTCTGCTAATTAATTGGTTATCCGTATTAGTGTGCAAAGTCAGTTTCGTAAATCCCTTTAATACGTTCTATCGGAGGATTGTAATAACCAAATCTGAGTTGAGGGAATTCTTCTTTCAACAAATTAATCATTTGTTTCATTCCTAAATATTCACCCGTATCTGATACCCCAATTTTTCCCAGGTACCAATCAGGATCAATATTGAAATTTCTCCATTGAATCATATTCAAACCAGTTTCTGCAATTGTTTTGCGAAGTGCTTCATACTCTGCTATATTATCCGTCATACCCGGGAATACAAAATAATTAATTGATGTCCAGCCACCTGAATCCCGAACTACTTTCAGGCTGGTAATAATATCTTCAAATACATAATTATTTGGTCGGTAATAAGGAGTATATATTTCACTTCTTAATGAATTGGTGCTTACACGGATGCTGTTTAGTCCCGCTTTACAAAGAGCTTTTACTGCATCTGGTTTTGACCCATTAGTGTTTATATTGAGACTTCCTTTTGAAGTATGTTTTCTTATCTCAATGATGGCTTCGCATAAAACATCTGCCATAAGTAAGGGTTCACCTTCACAGCCCTGCCCAAAACTTACAATAGGAAAAGGAGCTGTTTCGAGATGTGGTACTGTAAATTCTACAATTTCATGGGCTGTTGGTTTAAACATCAGCCTGTCCTGGTTGGATACAATTGTTTCTTCTTCTGGTTGAAAAGAAATGCAACCTATACAATTTGCATTGCATGCTGGTGAAGAAGGAACCGGGCATTCCCATCGCCCTATAAAAAAATTCCGTGCTGCAGGGCAATGATAGGTTAGCGCACAATTATTTCCAAGATGTTCAACCAAACGATTATTCGGGTATGCTTTTAATAAAGCATGGACACCGAAATTAATTTTATCCGTATCATAGCCTTCACAATCCTGCCTGATGTCTTCCTCTATGCGTATTGCAGGTACATAAAATTTTTCATGGAGCCAGCCCGCAGCAGTATAACAGAATAAAGGCAGGGTAGGAGCCTCTGGGCCAGTTTCATAAGCGGCAATGTAAAATCCTGTATAAGCAGGAGGTATAAAGGCTGCTACGGCCCAACCTTTTTCACATAAGCGCATTTCACCAGATTGTACATCTATACCTATTCCATTTCGACCCGGCAATTCATAAAGTTGTCCGCCAGTTGGCAGTTCAATCCATTCTTCAATGGGCACCTGTATTGCATCCCAACCACTGCGGCCTGTTACATAAAGACTTGTATCCTCAAAAATATTACCCTTGCCATCAGAATAAAGTATATAGGGAGATTGTGAAAGGGACATATTGTATTTTGTTTATTTTCTGGTTATCTGTTCCCTGCAAAATTCGTTAAACTGATTTTCATTTACATTTTTTTCAATTACCAGGGCTTGAAACAATTTATTGTTATGGAGATCAATAGTCAGTATGTCATCTTTCAATATTAAATTTTTAATAGAGGACCACTTTAATTCTTTTTTCGGAAAGGAAGGAAATGTGATTTTTTCCCGATCCACACATACTACAAGTTTTTGTTTACTGATGTTTTCAAATACAACGATCAGAAAAATGAACAGAACAAACCAAAAATTATGTAATAACACCCAGGTGAAAGCGGCAATAATAAAAGGTATTGAAAATTGGGGTTGTTTACTAACCTCTTTTCTTTTTAGTACCCCAAAAATAATCGCATATGAAGCTATCAGAATGGCCCCTAATAAAGGCCAGTGATATTTGTTCGTATTTATTAATTGGTAAGCAATGTATAAAAAAGCAAAAAAATTCATAGCAACTATCAGCCAGCTTATTTTCTGGTAAGTATTTTTTTTCGAATTTTTCAAAACCAGTTCATACGCCTTCATAATAAAAAACCGTGAAATTTTATTTGTCGTTACTCAAAACCATCAGGTTGCAAAGTTTAAATAATACCCTTGCTCCAACATTGGCATCCCAGTTATTTTCCCCAATACCAACTTCATTCAGATCGAATCCTATTAATTGTCGTCCGCTTTGTATTAAGTTTTTTAGGAGATAGTATATTTCTTCAGTTTCAAAACCGCCAGCTACAGGAGTTCCTGTATTAGGACAAAGTTTTGGATCCAGTCCGTCAATATCAAAACTTAAATGTACTTTTTGGGGCAATTCTTTTATTATATCATCAACAACATTTTTCCAGGTATCGCCTTCGTACAAACGTTCTTTGATGTTACGATCAAAGAAGGTGCTGATCTTTTCCGGGTTATCATTAATATATTCCAGTTCACCATCAGAATAATCCCTGATACCGACTTGCACTAATTTTTTTAATGCTGGAATTTCTGTTAGCGCATTATACATTATGCTGGCATGGGAATATTTAAAACCTTCATAAGAAATTCTAAGATCACAATGTGCATCAATCTGGAGGATGCCAAATTCGCCATGTTTTTCTGCCTGCGCCTTAAAAAATCCAAGTGGAACGCTATGGTCTCCACCCAATACCCCCACTAACTTATTTTTATCGAGTAAAGCTTTTGTTTGCTCATAAACCCAGGAGTTTAAAAACAGGCCACCTTCGTTTACTTCTTTTATGGCTTTGCACATAAACTGATTATCTTCAACCCGCTCACCTTTCGAAATATAATCAATGTATAATTCAGCTTCCTTACGCAGGTAATCGTTTTTCAATAAAACCTTTTGGTCATAGGGTCGCATATAAAATCCTTGTCGCCAGGCATTCGGAGCATCAGGATCAAACAAATCAATTTGTAAACTGGCTTTAAAAATATGGTCAGTATTTCTTGCAGTCCCTACACCATAGCTCACGCTCACTTCCCAGGGAATTGGTAAAATAACCAACCGGGATTCTTCTTCCGAAAATGGTAAGCCGAAAATATTATTGTTGGGATTTCCCGCAATATTCGGATCAAAAGTAGATAAATCGGTCATGACTGAATTTTTATGGAAAAGGGATGCAAGTTAAACCCGTTTGTCTTAGCATCAAAATGAACAATTAACGCCTGGTCATGTTACCATTTCTTTAACGTTCATATTTATAAATTAAGGCTGATAAATGGAACAATACGGCATTTCTGCAATAACTTTGCCGTGCATTTTAAAACTATGAAGAAATTACATATAGTTATCCTTGTTCTGATCGCCATTTCCATTGCTGTCCTTATTAGTTTTATGGGTTCTTTAACTACCTACGATACGGTTGAAACCGCTAAAAATAAGCCGGGCAAATTTGTTCACCTGGTTGCCAAACTCGATACAAAACAACCTATTGAATACGATGCAATAAATAATCCTAATTACATGAGTTTTACCGCTATTGATTCGGTGGGTGGTTCCGTAAAAGTTGTTTATCATAATGCAAAACCTGAAAATTTTGAGCATAGTACACGTTTGGTTTTAAAAGGTGCTATGCAAAAGGAATTCTTTGAATGCAGGGAAATACTGATGAAGTGTCCGTCAAAATACAAAGATGATCAAGAAACTGCCCAAAAGAATATACCGGTTGCTGCTTCAATAAGCTATCCCACCAAACAAACTACTGCTTTAAAAAAATAATTATCCCTGATGGAGTATTACGGAGAGAATTTGCTTCCGGGCAGATTGGGTCACTTTTTTATCGTCCTTTCTTTAGTTGCAGCTGCCTTTGCAACATTTTCGTATTATAAAAGTACTGTCGCCCAGAATGATGCTGATAAATTATATTGGAGAAAACTTGCCCGTATTTGCTTTATAGCTGACTTAGTCAGCATATTTGCCATTTTTGGAATCCTATTCTTTATTATTTACAACCATTTATTTGAGTATAAATATGCCTGGCAGCATAGCAGTTTATCATTAGAATTCAAATACCTGTTGAGTTGTTTTTGGGAAGGACAGGAAGGAAGTTTTTTGCTTTGGAGCGCCTGGCATGCAATATTGGGAACCGTGCTGATCTTCAAAGCCAAAGAATGGGAATCGCCGGTGATGACCGTTATCAGTTTCGCGCAATTTTGCCTCGCCACAATGGTAGCTGGTATCTATGTATTTGGATCAAAGATCGGATCCAATCCATTTGTTCTTTTACGCAACGAAATGGATGCACCCATTTTTTCCCGTCCGGATTATTTAAGTTTTGTAACTGATGGAAATGACCTGAATCCTTTATTACAGAATTACTGGATGCAGATTCATCCACCGGTATTATTCCTGGGGTTTGCATCTGTATTGATTCCATTTGCATATGCCATAGCCGGGTTGTGGACCAGGAAATATGCTGATTGGACCAGGCCGGCATTACCCTGGGCTTTATTTTCGGCAGCTGCATTAGGTACCGGTGTTATGATGGGCGCAATGTGGGCTTATGAATCATTGACTTTTGGTGGTTATTGGGCATGGGACCCGGTGGAAAATGCATCTCTTGTACCCTGGTTAATTCTTATTGCCGGCATTCATACCTTATTGATATTCAAACATACGGGGCATTCCTTACGAGCTACCTGTTTGTTTATGATACTTTCGTTTCTATTTATTCTCTATTCAACATTCCTTACACGCAGCGGAATTTTGGGTGATGCATCGGTACATGCTTTTACCGACCTGGGAATGAATGCACAATTGCTTTTATTCCTGCTCATATTTGTTGTTCCTTCTTTATTGTTGTTTGCTTTGCGATACAAGAACATACCCCATGTAATTAAAGAAGAACAAACATCCTCCCGTGAATTCTGGATGTTCATTGGTGCACTTGTATTTTTTCTTTCAGGAATTTCCATCATCGTCATGACATCCGTTCCGGTGTTTAACAAAATCGCCAGCCTGCAATCCATTTGTTCTTTTACGCAACGAAATGGATGCACCCATTTTTTCCCGTCCGGATTATTTAAGTTTTGTAACTGATGGAAATGACCTGAATCCTTTATTACAGAATTACTGGATGCAGATTCATCCACCGGTATTATTCCTGGGGTTTGCATCTGTATTGATTCCATTTGCATATGCCATAGCCGGGTTGTGGACCAGGAAATATGCTGATTGGACCAGGCCGGCATTACCCTGGGCTTTATTTTCGGCAGCTGCATTAGGTACCGGTGTTATGATGGGCGCAATGTGGGCTTATGAATCATTGACTTTTGGTGGTTATTGGGCATGGGACCCGGTGGAAAATGCATCTCTTGTACCCTGGTTAATTCTTATTGCCGGCATTCATACCTTATTGATATTCAAACATACGGGGCATTCCTTACGAGCTACCTGTTTGTTTATGATACTTTCGTTTCTATTTATTCTCTATTCAACATTCCTTACACGCAGCGGAATTTTGGGTGATGCATCGGTACATGCTTTTACCGACCTGGGAATGAATGCACAATTGCTTTTATTCCTGCTCATATTTGTTGTTCCTTCTTTATTGTTGTTTGCTTTGCGATACAAGAACATACCCCATGTAATTAAAGAAGAACAAACATCCTCCCGTGAATTCTGGATGTTCATTGGTGCACTTGTATTTTTTCTTTCAGGAATTTCCATCATCGTCATGACATCCGTTCCGGTGTTTAACAAAATCGCCAGCCTGTTTGCCGGTGAGAACACAACCTTGTTCACACCATTGGCAATTGGCGAGGATTCAGAATTCAGTTATAACCGCATTCAGATCTTTGTTGCCATTCTCATAGGTATTCTGACAGCCTTTACTCAATATCTAAAATATAAACAAACCGGAAAGCATTTCTTTTTCAGAAAAATGTTTATTCCTTTAGTGGCTTCATTAGTTATTGGTGGATTTATATTAGCCTTTGGAAATATCAGTTATGACCAAAAAGGAATAGGTTTTCTTGGGGCTATCTGGTTAGGCGTTGTCAGTAGTGTTTTCGCTATAGTTGCTAATTTATCCTATATCTGGCTTGGTCTTAAGGGTTCATTAAAAATATCCGGCGGTTCCATTGCACACATGGGATTTGGTTTGATGTTATTAGGCATACTCATTTCTTCTTCCAAAAAAGAAATGCTGTCCAAAAATACCAGTGGTATTTTTATAAACTTTGGAGAAGAAAGCTCCGAAAAATCGGGGGAAAATCTTACGCTGGTAAAAGGGGTAAAAACGGATATGGATAAATTCTGGGTCACTTACCAAAGTGATTCCGCTCATCCTGCCAAACCATTGTGGTATTATAATATTTTGTTTGAAAGAAAAGACGGAAAGGAAACTTTTACCTTACAGCCTAATGCTTTCGTAAATTATAAGGGTAATGAAGGTCTGATGGCCAATCCCGATGCAAAACATTATTTTGATCGGGATGTGTTTACATACATTACGTCTTTGCCGGATCCGGAAAGAAACAAGGACACCGCTCAGTTTGAGAACCAGGTGATAGAAATTGGGGATACGGTTTTTTATTCAAATGGATTTTTTGTTTTGGAAGATGTGACTTCTAAAAATAATATTCCTACACCTGGATTTGCTCCCGAAGATATTGCCTCGATAGCTCGTGTAAAAGTGTTTTCTAAAACCAATTCAACCTATATTTCAGAACCGCTATTGATTACCACTAATAGTAGTCAATTTCCGTTACCTGATACCATTACAGCCGAAAGCCTGGTATTACAGTTGAATAAAATAGATGGAAATAAAGTAGAAATAGGGGTAAAGGAATCAAATTCCATTTTGGAATATGTAACCCTGAAGGCCTATAAATTTCCTTTTATCAATTTGCTTTGGGGGGGTACTATTATTATGGTGATTGGCCTAATTATGAGTATGGTTCGACGAAATAAGTTAAACAAGACACGTATCCTGGAAATTTAAGTTTTTTAAAACAGCATTATTCCTATTTTTAATGTCTTTCAAAAACCCAACTTGTTTTGTACATTTAATGACATGAGACCCTAAAATGATAAGATTTGTTTGTGTCATATTATTAACCCTGCGTTTTTGTTCTCCCGCTATTGCGCAATGTTCGTTACCTGATCCGCTTAAATGGGGAATCAACGATACAGTGCTTACATCCGCCATTTGTTATGAGGGCGCATTAATACCGTATAAAGAATCGGAAATGGCATGGGTTTCAAAAATGTCAGAAAAGCAACTTGAAAAATACAAAAGGGAATATGATCGCTTAAGAAATGCTGTTTACGTTACTTATCCTTTTGCCCGAACAGCAGGGGTCACCTTGAACGAAATACAATTACAACTCACCAATTTCAAATCAAAAAAAGAAAAAAATAATTACCTGAAATCAAGGGAGAAAGAACTGAAAGATCAGTTTGCTGATCCACTAACCAATTTATCAGTTTACCAGGGCAGGGTGTTGATGAAACTTATAAATCGCCAGACAGGAAATAATTGTTATTCCATTATCAAAGAATATAAAGGTGGAGTTTCGGCCAGGCTTTATCAGACAGTTGCATTCTTTTTTGGAAGCAGTTTAAAACAAGATTATGATCTCAGGAATGTCACCGATCGTCAGATTGAGATAATAGTGAATGAAATAGATGGAATGTGGTATAATAATTACATACGTCCAATGTCCTCAGTAAACTAATACACACTTTATAGTTTAAATCATTTATCCCTACATTCGCAGGGATTTTTTTTATGATCCATTGAATGCATAAAAATTAAAAATGAAAGTAGATATTCTGGCAATTGGCGTTCATCCCGATGATGTAGAACTTGGTTGTTCTGGTGTACTGTTGAACGAAATTAATTCAGGTAAAAAAGCAGCCATTGTTGACCTTACACAGGGAGAGTTAGGAACCAGGGGAAATATTGATTCACGTTATGAAGAGGCTGCTAAGGCAGCATCGATCATTGGTGTTGTTTCGCGGGAGAATTTAAAATTCAGAGATGGCTTTTTTTTGAATGATGAAAAACACCAGATAAAATTGATTCAAACGATCAGAAAGTATCAACCGGAAATTGTTTTTGCTAATGTATTGGATGATCGTCATCCCGATCATGGAAGGGCCGGCCACCTGATAGCTGAATCATGTTTTTTATCAGGTTTGTCTAAGATTGAAACACTTGATGAACAAGGTACTCAGCAATCTAAATGGAGACCGAAATATGTTTTCCATTATATACAGGATTGGTATCATGAACCAGATATATTGATAGATATCAGTGAAGTATTTGAAAATAAAATGAAAAGTGTAGAAGCTTACAGCACCCAATTTTTTTCCAATGAAAATGATGTTGAACCCGCTACTTATATATCTACACCTGATTTTTTAGAAAGTATCATTGCCCGTGCTCGAATTTTCGGAAAACGAATTGGTGTTAAATATGCTGAAGGGTTTATATGTGAAAAAAAAATTGGGATTCGTTCTTTAGATTCATTGATTATGGTAGAGACATAATGTTAATCATAGTTTTTGCAGGATAATCATACAGCTTTTACCCCGAAAATTGGCCGTTTTAGGTTACCTTAGCAATAAATTACCAGGTAGCATGATAACACCCAAATTTACTTCAGTTTCGAAATCCTTTCATACCGAACTTAAAAACCGCATAAGTGAGTACTTTGAAAACGCAGGGAAGGCAACCACTGGTAATCGTTCTCTTTTTATCAAAGCAATTGTTCTAGTTATAAGTTTAATAGCCGTCTATATTCATCTGGTATTTTTTACACCGGGGGTCACGCTTGCTATTATCGAATGCTTATTATTGGGAGTGTTTACCGCTTCTATAGGCTTTAATGTAATGCATGATGGGGCGCACGGAAGTTTTAGTAAATATAAATGGGTCAATGATTTGGCCGGTCTTTCAGTTAATTTTCTGGGGGCAAATATTTTCATGTGGAAAACAAAGCATAATGTAATACATCATGCTTATACCAATATTGATGGTATTGATGATGATATTGATGCTAAACCTATTTTACGTCTTTGTGAAACTCAGAAATTTTATAAACTCCATAAATATCAGCATTATTATTTTTTAGGTGCGTACTCACTCCTTTATATTTATTGGGTATTTGTAACAGATTATAAAAAATATTTCTTAAAAAGAGTGGGCAGTATGCCACTTAAGAAAATGAAAACAGGTGACCATATTTCATTTTGGGGATTTAAGGCTTTACATGCATTTCTTTTCGTGGCATTACCTATTTATATGGTAGGATTTGTTCCCTGGTTAGTTGGCTTCCTGGTTTATGGCATGTTTGCAGGTATTCTTCTTAGCATAGTATTTCAATTAGCTCATACTGTTGAACATACCGATTTCCCGGTTCCAAAACAACCAGGCAATACGCTGGATGATGAATGGGCCATTCATCAGTTAAAAACAACGGCTAATTTTGCAACACGAAATAAATTCTTATCCTGGTGGGTGGGTGGCTTAAATTTCCAGATTGAGCATCACTTGTTTCCAAAAATTTCACATGTTCATTATCCTGCCATAAGCCAGATCATTAGAAAGGCCTGTAATGAATTCAATGTTCCTTATATTGAATATCCAAAAGTGACTATGGCTGTAGCTTCACATGTCAGTTATCTGAAAAGTCTTTCAAAAAAATAATTTATAAAAAAGCCCCTTTTAAAGGGGTTTTTTTATGCTCGTTAAATAATTTCCGAGATTTAAAAAATAACAACTGTTAGTGTTTTGAATGTTTCAGTTATTTTTGCGACTCCTAAAATAATAATTAATGCATTTTGATCTGAATGAAGAACATAAGATGATACAACAGGCAGCCCGCGATTTTGCCCGTAATGAATGTTTGCCGGGTGTTATTGAAAGGGATGAAAAGCAATTATTTCCTAAGGAGCAGGTTTTGAAATTAGCAGAGCTGGGTTTTTTGGGTATGATGGTTGATCCGCAATATGGCGGTTCTGGTATGGATACAGTAAGCTATGTGTTAGCAATGGAGGAGATCAGTAAGATTGATGCGAGTGTTAGCGTGGTAATGAGTGTAAATAATAGCCTGGTTTGTTTTGGTTTAGAAGCATATGGCACTGAAGAACAAAAACAAAAATATCTTATTCCCCTGGCACAGGGACGTAAAGATGAAGAATTGTATCTCGGAGCATTTTTACTCAGCGAACCAGAAGCTGGCAGTGATGCTACATCTCAAAGAACTACTGCAGAAGATAAAGGGGATCATTATATTCTGAATGGTACAAAAAACTGGATCACAAATGGAAATTCGGCATCAGTATATCTGGTGATTGCACAAACGGATGTTTCAAAGGGTTCCAGGGGTATAAATACATTAATAGTAGAAAAAGACTGGCCAGGCGTTACTGTAGGTGCAAAGGAAAATAAATTGGGAATACGAGGAAGTGATACGCACAGTATCATGTTTCAGGATGTAAAAGTTCCCAAAGAGAATCGCATTGGAAAAAATGGTTCTGGATTTTTATTTGCCATGAATACTTTAGCAGGTGGACGAATTGGTATCGCTTCCCAGGCATTGGGAATTGCCAGTGGCGCTTATGAACTGGCACTCCAATATTCTAAAGAGCGTAAAGCTTTTGGAACTGAGATCATGAATCACCAGATCATAGCCTTCAAACTGGCTGATATGGCTACCCGAATTGAAGCTAGCCGCCTTCTTTGCCTTAAATCTGCATGGGAAAAAGATAATAGGTTGGATTATAACTTAAGCAGTTCCATGGCTAAAGTTTTTGCCAGCGAAACAGCAATGTGGACAACCACCGAAGCAGTACAGGTACACGGGGGATATGGTTTTGTAAAAGAATATCATGTTGAACGATTAATGAGAGATGCTAAGATCACACAGATATATGAAGGTACCAGCGAGGTTCAACGAATTGTGATCAGCCGTAACATTTTGAAATAAACACCCTGGTTTAAAGATGATCATTGAAAGATATGGCTGCCAATAAAGAAACATATGACAGAATTTTGAATGAATTGGGTGCAAATGTTGAGCTTGTCGCTGTATCAAAAATTCAACCAGTTAAATCAATTTTGGCATTATACAATTTTGGTCATCGCGATTTCGGCGAAAATTATGTACAGGAATTGGTTGATAAATTTGAAAACTTACCCAAAGATATTCGCTGGCATTTTATTGGGCACCTGCAAACCAATAAAGTAAAATATATAGCACCCTTTGTTCACCTAATTCAGGGAGTTGATAGTTTTAAATTGTTGAAAGAAATCAATAAACAGGCAGAAAAAAACAACCGGGTAATTAATGTCTTGCTTCAGTTGCATATAGCCACAGAGGCTACTAAATTTGGATTAGATAAAGAAGAACTCCAGTTGCTAATTGATCAAATACAAACAGCAGGATTCAACAACATCCGAGTTATGGGATTGATGGGTATGGCAACATTTACGGATGATCTGGAGATTGTAAAAAATGAATTTACAATGCTTAAAAGCATTTTTGATATCTATGTCAAAATAGATCACCCTTTATTCAATTGGAAAACTTTATCCATGGGCATGAGTGATGATTATAAAATAGCCCTTTCTACCGGTAGCAATATGGTACGTATTGGAAGTTTGCTTTTTGGTCGTCGCATTATGACATAATCTTCAACTAATTGACAGGGTAACCTGGAATATTCTTACCCAAAATAATATCCCGGTTTGCGATAAGTATTCCTTCTTTCATTTTCGGTTGTACAATTCCGTTACTTCCCCGGGCTGGTCTGCTTTCGATTTCCTTCGGCAAATTAGGGTCGTCTGCAAACATAAATTCGTCAATATAATATTCATTCTTATCGGGCTCTTTAATGGTTATGTGCACGTGCTGCGGTTGGACGCTGTTTGGATAAGATGCAGGACGGAAAGTATAAAAAAGGTATTTGCCGTTTTCATTGGTCTTAATCCATCCCCTTATATAGCCATGGCGTTGTGCCCAGTTTGAATCATTTTCCTGCCGGGGGTATATTCCAGTTGTATCCGTATGGTAAATGTAAATTATGACATCGTTAGCTGGAGTTTTCCCATCATTCTGATATACGATTCCAGTTAGCAGCATTTTTTCATGATGCTGTTCAAAATCCGGAAGTGTATCAATGTAATGTAACTGGTCAAAAGAAACAGGTGATTCAAATATTGCTTCGCATCCTTCGCAGCGACCACCTATATGTTGAATATTAGTTTTGGTACTGGAGGATCCAGGTTGTGTACAAGCAGAAAAATACATGCAAAAGAACATTGCTGTGAGTATTGTTTTCATACATACTATTTATATAGAAATTAATATAAAATAAAGAAGCATTGGTGAAATATTATATTAAAGGGTTTAAATGGGGTTAAAACACAGATAAGACATGATGAAAATAATGCTACTAAAAGACCAGTATCATGAATACAAGTTATCAGTCACATTTCTATAATAGGGTTCTCAATTTGCTTTTTAAAGCTATAATCGTGTTTAAATGTTTGCGATAGCTGTTCTATGACATAGATATTTAATAAATTTAAAAGGCATTTAACTATGTAGAATAAATAATATGGCACGGTTTTTCTAATTATAGCATAGTATAAAAACATGTGTTATGGATAAATTCGGAAAAGAAATGATTGTTGGGGCATTTGAAAAGCACGGATTAGTTTATCATGTCATTATTGCGAAAGATACTTGTGATGATCCCGAATATTTAATTGAAACGGGTCGATTCAAAGGAATCTTTTTGCATCCTTTACGTAAAAATATCTGCGTTTTTTTTATTCATATGGATGAAGACGGAAGATGGATACCTGATAAACGTAAATCAATTGATCCATGGGTAGCTGATTGTGTTGGGCAAATTATTGAAAACAATCTTGTTTAATTAGGTTTTAATCTTTCATAAGTATGTACGGATAAATTTCCGTACATGCTTTTTTATATTATAACTATGCAAAAGAAAATTACAATTTTACTGGTTGATGATCAAGAGGATGATCTCTATATTTTTAAAAGAGCGCTAAAACAAGTTGATGTATCAGTAAAATGTGTAACTGCGGAAAGTGGAAAAGAAGCAGTAGAAAAGTTGATGGAAGATGCTGAATTTTTGCCGGATTATATTTTTATGGATCTCAACATGCCCGTGATGGATGGAAAAAAAAGCATCAGGGAGATAAGAAAAGTAAAGAATAATAAACACACGCCCATAATTATCCATTCAACTAAAAATTTAAAAGAAGATGCAGTGAATTTGATTGAAACAGGTGCTTCATTTTATTTTCAAAAACCAAATTCAATTGACGAACTAGCTGCAATTTTAGAAAAAATATTATCAGCCCATATTGGAAATAAATGATCAGGGAGTGCTATCGAGTAATTTCAGGTACCTGTTCTTAAGATGTGTATATAGAGATCTGCGATCAATAAGGAAAGCTGCCGGTCCCGCTAACATGGCAGAAAGCATTAAATAAAAGATTACGCTGTGACGGTCAGTCATTTCCAATACAAGAATAGCAGAAGTAAATGGCGAACGGGTAACACCTGTTAAAAATCCAACCATGCCTCCTAAAACTAATAAATTAGTATTAGTGGCCGACAACTCCAGCAAATTAGCTAACCCACCACCAATAGTTGCACCAATACTCAGGGCAGGAGCAAAAATACCTCCAGCCGCACCACTTGTAAATGATACCAGGGCACCTAAAATTCTTAAAAATGGCATATACCATTCCACTTTCTTATTTTCAGTAAATAGGAGCGTGGTCATTTGTTCTTTGCCTGAACCCAAAATAGCAGGGTTTATAAAATAAGCCAAAGATGCCATTAGCAATCCCGCAAAAAAAGCAAACAAAATAAATTGAAATTCTTTTTTAAACTGACTTTTCCATTTCAAAATCGCCAGTATCAATTTTGAAAGAATGGCGCCACTCATTCCACACACAATAGCCACCAATCCCACAGATAAAAAAATTGTAGAATCAAGGTCCCTTAAATTTGGGTAGCCAAGATATAAATAAGGCCCAAGGATAGCTTGTGCAGTTAAGCCGGCTATGATTACCGCTGAAAATAGTGCTGTTTTAAAATAACTGATATGTGTTTTTGTAAGCTCCTCAACAGCAAATACAATTCCCCCCAGTGGAGTATTAAAAGCAGCGGCCAATCCCGCGGCACCTCCTGTCATAATCATATTTTTTTTGGAAATCTTAGGCCAGCTTTCAGGGATCCATTGATTTATTTTTTTAAAGACAGAGCCTGCAATCTGGATAGTAGGTCCTTCACGACCAATTACTCCACCACTCAGTACCATCAACAGGCTACTCAAAATTTTTACAATAATGATACGTATTCCTAATAAGCGATCAATTTTACTGGTATTATCTGGAGTGGCTAATTCAATGGAAGCCACTACCTGTGGAATCCCGCTACCTTGTGCGAAAGGCGCCCATTTTGCTACTAATAAATAAGCAAGGATAAAACCAATGGGTGTTATAATGAATAGCCATGCATGGTCCTTTTCAGTGACCCATGCTAGTAATTCCTCTGCCCTTCCAAAAAGGAATGTATAAAAAACCGCGATGAGACCAGTAATGACTGAGGCTATCCAAAATGGAACAGCCTGTTGAAATCCAATGCGAACTTTGTCATTGTATATAAAAGCAATTATTTTCTTAATCCAGTAAAAAAAATTTTCTTTTGTGCCCATCCCAAAATTTCTGATTCAATTAAATAACAGCAATTATATTATTAAACCGTACTTCTTTTTAAAAAATTGATTTATTGTGTAAACAGTCTATCAGCCAATTTTTTATCATGACCATATATATCGTCTCGAAAATGCAACAGGTTATCTTCATCAACCCATGCTGTAAAATAAGTTATAAATACCGGAACAGATGTTTTTAAGGTTACCCATTTTTCCTCACCAGCATGCATAGCCGCATTGATTTTCGTTTGAGTCCATTCGGGTTGGTTTTTCAATAAATAGTTTGCCATTTCTTCCGGTTTTCTGACACGTATACAGCCATGGCTGAATGCACGTTTATCTCTTTCAAATAAATACTTAGAC
>MWWA01000071.1_pt1 | contig 32945 bp, 26 predicted proteins | sample 1047341 | NCBI WGS metagenome assembly MWWA01 (sample SAMN06349978, study PRJNA376086) | soil metagenome | isolation source: MS5-1 sample Antarctic (ecotone) soil | place: Antarctica | collected 2015-01-13
GCTCTGCCTCGGGGTAAAGGCACAGTACACTACCATTACAGATTCTTCCCAGGTCAGCCAAAGAACCGTAATAGCGGGAATTGAATATAAAAAATCAAAGTTGCACCAATTTCTTTGGGGTAAGAACTATCGGGATGAATGGACCACACCTGTTCACATCCCAGTACTTGACCCTGATCGTTTCTCTGGGGGGATATCTCCTTTAAGATTGGGAGGTGGACGCCAAACAGAAACACTTCATTTTTTAAATGGTGCGGGCGACAGGTATGTTTTCCGGAGTGTGAACAAGACCTATACCCGCGCCTTACCCGAAATAGCCCAAGGAAGCTTTGTGGAAAGCATCGCCAACGACCAGATTTCAACCAATCATCCCTATGGAGCGCTCATCGTTCCCGACCTGGCTGCAGCAGCAGGTATATATCATACCAATCCGAAATATTATGTAATGCGGAGAGGCGACAGCCTCCAGGAATTTAATGATCAATTTGCAGGGATGCTGGGACTTGTTGAAGAGCGGCCTGACAAATCACATACAGACGAAGCCTCTTTTGGTGAACCCGAGAATATCATCAGCACTGAAAATATGCTGGAAAAAATAACGGAGGAGAATGACCATTTTGTTGATCAGCATTTTTATGTAAAAACCAGGCTGTTTGATATGCTGATAGGCGACTGGGGAAGACACCAGGACAACTGGAGATGGGCAAAATTTGATCAGGGTCCTTTCAAGATTTACCGTCCGGTACCTAAAGACCGAGACCAGATCTTTGCTGTCTTCGAAGGCTTTTTTATGGGCATCATTAAAAGCGTGGCAGGGCTTAACCAGTTGCAGTCTTTCGATCACAAGATCAAAGATATCAGGTGGTATAATTTCCCGGCCCTGGATATTGACCGGCGATTCACCAATGCTTTAGACAAACAAATCTGGACCGATTCGGCCAGGGCCTTGCAAACTTATCTTACAGATGCCGTAATAGACAGTGCCGTAAGCAGTATGCCACCAGAGATCTACGCTGTTTCGGGTAAGGACATCGCAGAAAAGATCAGGTCAAGAAGAAATGATATTGTCACCTATGCTGAGGACTATTACCGGTTCCTGTCAAATGAGGTTGATATTGCCGGTAGTCTTGAGAAAGAGATTTTCCTGGTAGAAAAAGAGGATGATGGAACCAGGGTGAGTATCGTGAGGATAAACAAAAACGGGGAAGTGAAACAGGAAGTTTTCAAAAGGAAATTCTACGTGAATGAAACCCGTGAGATCAGGCTGTATGGACTTGATGGGCAGGATGTTTTTCATATTACCGGAAACGGTAACAATCCTATTTTAATTCGTTTAATTGGCGGCAACTCAACGGACAGCCTTTTAGTAGAAACACCAAATACATCCGGCATCAGGTATTATGGATTGGAAAATAATGTAACGGCCAGCGGGAACAGGATCATGATGAAGCAGCGTAATGACACCCTCATTACCCATTACAACTGGGAAGAAAGAAAGATTGCTTCCAGCGGCGTTAAAAAAACGCTTTTCTATGATGATCTTTACCGCTTCCATATCGGATTAGGCTATGGCATTACCACGCACAGCTGGCGGAAAGACCCCTATGGTGCCAAACATGCCATAGGCCTCAATTATTCACTCACAGAAAACAGTTTCCATCCTTACTACAGAGGAAGCATCATCGATTTTATCGGCAAATGGGCGCTTGACCTCAGGGCTGGGTATGATGGTGCAAGACGGGTCAATTTTTTTGGAATTGGCAATGAGTCAGAACTGATCACCCAGGATACCAGGTTCCACTGGCTGAGAACTTCGCATTTTTATTCAGGCATGGGTGTTTCGAGAAAATTTCTGAGCAAGCATTTGTTCAGGATCAATATCCTGTACGACGGGGTAAAAGTTTTGCCAAAAGAAGGAAGATTGGTTACTAAAGATGCTGAATTCATTGAACCCTCTGTACTGGATTATAAACACTTTGGCAGTGCCATCCTGGGATATGATTTTTTAAGTGTAGACGACAACATTGTTCCTTCCAAAGGATTTTATTTTAATACAGCCTTATCATTCACACAAAATCTCAAAGAAAAGAACAGGTCATTCCGCAACCTTACCAGCGACCTGGGAATCTATCTACCCCTTGCCCGTCCACTGACGCTGGCAATTAAAGCAGGTGCTGCCACCATGTCGGGTGAGCCTGAATTTTACCAGCTCAATACTTTGGGGGGAAATTTCCAGTTGAGAGGTTACGAGAGATTCCGGTTCTATTCAAAACACCATTTTTACAACCAGAATGAATTAAGGTGGTTGCCTGAGGTAAGAAGCAGGATCTTTAATGGCAGGGCCGGGTTGATGGCCCTTTTTGATAATGGCAGGGCCTGGCACCCGGGAGAAACATCTGATAAATGGCATTTTGGTTATGGAGGAGGCGTGATACTGGTTCCATTTAATAAGATCGCGATGGGATTAACCTATGCGGTTTCAAAGGAGGACAAAGAATTTAACTTTCGTTTCTTCACCTATTTCTGAGGCGCTTTGCCCACCAGGTATTTTTATTTTTGAATAAACGGAAAGGAGATTTATTATATTATGCCGAGTTATTACGACGTAAAAAGCATTCCCTACCTTGCATTTTATGATAAAAAGGGCAGACTGATCCGCGGGGTTGAAAGATCCATGAGCATGGCCCAGATTATTAAACAATTTAAAAAAATAAATGGCAGGATTTTTATTCATCTTCATCATGTGGTAAAAGCGAAATTCATACAATTCTTTCTCGCCTTCTTCATTGCATTCATTTTCACGTCTGCAAATGCACAGGAAACCCCCGCAACCTCAAAAGTTATTTTTAAAGACAGTACCCGGGACCTGAAACGTACCCCATTCATCGAACGAATGGCCGACCGGTACACCAGTGATTCCATTGAACCCAATAAAAAAGGACTGGTTGTTCGACCAGGCGCCACGCTGGGAATAGGTTACCGCATCAGAACAACAAAACATGGCCAGGTTCCGTATGGTAGTCAGCACAGTATCACCGCGAATTACGGGATCAACAGGGGCGCAATCTTTATCGAATACCTCAGCAATTTTAACCAGGTAATAGGCAACTGGGATTTAAATACAAATGCAAGGGCTGACATTATTAATGTCATCAATTTTTATGGTATCGGTAATGAAACACTCCGACTGGCAGATGATGACGATTACCAGTTAAAATCGCGGGAGTGGCTTGGGGCGCTTGGATTGAGCAGGCAGATGGGCATCCATCACATTCTTGAATTCAGATCTTACTTCCAGTCCATCCGGATCAATTCCGACAATCACCAGTTCATTCAAAATCTTTTAACTGCAACAAAAGAAGATTATGCAAGAAATAATTTTCTTGGTTTTAGTGCAGGTTATCAATACCAGAAAAAAAATGACCTGATTCATCCAACAAAAGGGATTGAGCTGGGTACTCTGGCGGCATACAATATCAATCTTCACAGCAGCCAGTCAGGATTTTCAAGATTTACATCTTACATCAGTCATTACCTTCCTTTATCGGCTCAATTCACACTTGCCAATCGCCTGGGCAGTGCCAACATCATTGGGAGTCCGGAATTTTACCAATTGAACATCCTGGGTGGTAATGAGAACCTGAGAGGTTTTCGCAGACAAAGATTTTATGGTAAATCCACCCTGTTCCTGAATAATGAGATCCGCTGGCTGGTGCCCACCAATAAAAAATTTTTCAGCAAGGTTGGGCTTCTGGCATTTGCCGATGCAGGCAGGGTTTGGCAACAGGGTGAAAAATCCAACCTGATCCATTTCGGATATGGAGGCGGACTGCTGATCATTCCATTCAACAGGATTGTGGTAAATGGTTCTTATGGCTTTTCAAAAGAAGACAGGGTGATGCACCTCCGCATTGGATATCTTTTCTGATTTCTGTTCCTTTTTATTCAATTGCTTTTTACTCCTTATTTTTAGCGCCAATCTTTAAGAATATGCCTTCAAACGCAAACAGACAATATTTAGAATTTGAGAAGCCTATTAAGGACATTATTGATGAAATAGAAAGGCTGAAAAATGTGTCTGAATCAAAAAAGATCGACCACAGCGAGAGCATTAAAAAGCTTGAATTGGAAATTTTACAAAAAAGAGAAGAGATTAATAAAACGCTTACACCCTGGCAGAAAGTTCAGTTAAGCCGACACCCCGACAGGCCCTATACTTTGAAGTACATAGATAAAATGACGACGAATTTTATTGAGCTTTATGGTGACAGGAATGTAAAGGATGATAAAGCAATGGTGGGAGGCTTTGCCATGCTCGGTGGCGAAACAGTGATGATCATCGGCCAGCAAAAAGGGATCAATACAAAAACGCGGCAGATGCGCAATTTTGGAATGGCCAACCCGGAAGGTTACAGAAAAGCACTCCGGCTGATGCGGCTTGCTGAAAAATTCAACAAACCAATTATAACGCTGATCGATACGCCGGGCGCCTATCCAGGGCTGGAAGCAGAAGAACGCGGGCAGGGCGAAGCCATTGCTAGGAATATTTACGAGATGATCCGACTTAAGGTTCCTGTGATCTGTGTGATCATTGGCGAAGGTGCTTCAGGTGGTGCACTGGGCATTGGCGTTGGTGATAAAGTTTTTATGATGGAAAATACCTGGTACACCGTTATCTCCCCTGAAAGCTGTTCCTCTATTTTATGGCGCAGCTGGGATAAAAAAGAAATCGCTGCAGACCAGTTAAAGCTTACGGCTGAAAATATGAAAGCCTTCAGAATTGTTGATGGGATTATTCCCGAACCTGCAGGAGGTGCCCACTGGGATTATGATGCAGCAGCTGATATTTTAAAAAATTACATTGTTAAAGAACTGCAGGATCTGAAAAATGTTGATCCTGCTGAAAGAATAAAGCAGCGTATTGAAAAATTCGGAAAGATGGGCTTTTGGGAAGAGGTTTGATTATTGTGCGCACTAACTAAAGAAAAATATTATGTCGGTCAAAGATCTGTTGAAAGGAACCGGTGTGGCGCTGGTCACGCCGTTTACAAAAGATAAAGCAGTTGATTATAACAATCTAACTACGCTCATTGATTTTGTTATAGATGAAGCGGTTGATTATATAGTGGTGTTGGGAACAACCGGAGAAACGCCTACGTTAAGTAAAGAAGAAAAGATAGAAATTGTTAATCATTGTTTTTCTGCAATAGCGGCACGTGTTCCGGTAGTGATTGGCATCGGAGGTAATGATACACGTTCGGTGATCAGTGAAATGGAATTACTCCCGGTGGAAAAAGCCATTGCCATACTTTCTGCCAGTCCTTATTATAACAAACCATCGCAGGAAGGCATATTCCAGCATTACAAAACGCTTGCAGGTGAAACCTCCAAACCTTTGATCCTGTACAATGTTCCCGGTCGCACAGGAAGTAATATCAGTGCAGAAACAACAGTAAGACTGGCCAATGAGGTTGGCAATATCAATGGCATCAAGGAAGCCAGTGGAAATATGCAGCAATGTATGCAGATCCTGAAAGACAAACCTCAGGATTTCCTGGTAGTTAGCGGAGATGATCACCTGGCGCTTCCGCAGATTGCCTGTGGAATGGATGGTGTGATCAGCGTTGCTGCCAATTGTTTTCCTAAAGATTTTTCAGCAATGGTTCGTTGTGCACTGGATGGTGATTTTATGCGGGCACGTTCCCTGAACAATATTTTACTGGAAGGATATGAACTGCTTTTTGCGGAAAATAATCCTGCCGGAGTTAAAGCGTTTTTAGGAGAAATGGGTGTAATAGGAAACCACCTGAGGCTACCATTGGTTCCACTGAGTGCATCCATTCACCAGAAAGTAAAGCAATACCTTCAAACGCTGAATTCCTGATCATGGTAAAATGGATACCTGTAATTGCATGTTTCCTGTTTTTAACTAATGCCTCGGCACAAAGAACGTTTCACTCTTTTATAAATTTTGCTTCAGCTTGCTGTGATCACACAGGAGGTGGTCATCAAACTGGCACTACAATTGAAATAAAGCAGGTCATGTTTGAAAAACCCCCTCACCACCAGACCTATGCACCCGCAGCCGAAGAAACTGGTGCACAGGAAGAAACACTACAATATCAGCAGGAACTTTCAAGAAACATCTGGGTAAAACCAGGATTCACAATGGCTGAAAAGCCAGCAGGATCTACTGCAAACGATAATGTGCATATAGTGGATACGGCTTTTTACATGCCCCAGTTAAACCGTTACCGCAGGATTTGGATCTACCTTCCTCCTACTTACGCCAAATCAAGGAAAAAATACCCCGTTCTGTATATGCAGGACGGGCAGAACCTGTTTGATAAGGCCACTTCATTTTCAGGAGAATGGGGCGTTGATGAAGCCATTGATACCCTGGGGCCAAAGTTTGGAGAAATGATCGTGGTGGGCATTGACAATGGGAAGGAACATCGCATGAGTGAATATGCGCCGGTGGACACAGAACATGGAAAAGCAGAAGGTGATGCCTATATTGATTTTATAGTTCAAACATTACAACCCTTTATTAATAAACATTACAGAACCAGGAAATGCCGGAAACATAATTTTATTGCAGGTAGTTCCATGGGTGGACTGATCTCCTATTATGCGTTATTGAAATACCCTAAGAAATTCGGAGGTGCGGGCATTTTTTCCCCCTCTTTCTGGATCGCACCAGCACTACTTGAAGTAGATCCACAGAAGGCAAAACAAATCAAAGGCAAGTTATATTTTTTTGCAGGCATGCAGGAAAGCGAAAGAATGGTTCCAGATATGCTCAGGGTTTTTGAACAGGTAAAACGTTATTCCAAAGCAGAAATGACTACGGTGATTCGTGCGGAAGGAAAACATAGCGAAGCAACCTGGCGCGAAGAGTTTCCTTTGTTTTATGAATGGCTGTGGAAAGGAAAATGAGCTAATTTTTGCTTGGGCTTTGAGGTTTGGTAAACTATGAGAATGACTTCAATGCAGATTGAATTACGTGTAATCTTAATTGTTAGAGGAAACTGTTAGCAAAAAAGAATCCCCAAACCTCTAACCTCTCAATGTACTTCATAAGTATTTCCTTCAATCGCCAGGTCGGTATTTATAAAAACTTCTCTTGCTTCGCTTTCAAATTGTTCGAGGCTGCTGTACTTGCTGGAGAAATGTCCGATGAGTAATTTTTTTGCCATTACTTTCCGAGCCATTTCAGCCGCCTGTTTTGTAGTGGAATGAAACCGCTCATAAGCCATCTCCCGCATATTATCCAAATAAGTGGTTTCATGGTAGATCATATCAGCTCCATAGATAATGGGGATCAGCGATTCATCATAGCGCGTATCTGCGCAAAAGGCATATTTTTTTCCTTTTTCAGGAGGCGCGGTTACGGTGTCATTGCTGATCAATTGACCGCGCGGCGTTATATAATCCAAACCGCTCTGCAGGCTGGAATAAAAACTAACAGGTATGTTCAGTTTGCGCACACGGTCGATCAGTAGTTTACGTTTTCCCTCTTTTTCTTCAAACAGGAAACCATAACATTCAATACGGTGTCTGGTTTTAAAACAACTGATGCGGATCCTTTCATTGTCAACCAATACTTCGTTCTTATTCAGTGTATGAAAAAACAAAGGAAAAGGTAATTCTGTTTCAGCTACCTTCATCTGCATTTCAACAATCTGCTGCAATGGCTCAGGACCGAAGACATGCAATTCCTGTTTGTGAGATAAAAGTCCGAATGTATTCAGCAAACCCACCAGGCCAAAATAATGATCACCATGCAGGTGAGAAATAAATATGTGAGAGATCTTACCCCGCCGGATCTTATACTTGATCATCTGGATTTGTGTTCCTTCGCCGCAATCCACAAGATAATTAATGCCATCCTGGGTCACTACCTGGCTGGTAGGATGTCGGTTAAAAGCCGGGACGGCTGAATTATTTCCTAGGATGGTTACTGATAGCATATTAAATCTGGTTCCAAAATAAGTGATTTATTTAAACTCATTTAAAGTTTGCTCAATACCATTTAAATAAGACCTTCCAAATAACAACAGGTGAATCAGCTGGGGATAAAGATTAACTACTTTCCATTGTTCCTTATAATTTCCGGGAAAAGGCGTATGGTTTTGATATGCTTCGTAAAATCTTTTATCGAATCCGCCGAAAAGATGGGTCATTCCGAGGTCCACTGCAGGAATACCATAATAAACTGCAGGATCAATGAGTATGGGTTCACCCGATGGCGAGCACATAAAATTACCACTCCACAAATCTCCGTGCACCAGTGAAGGACCACTGATATCGTTGAAAATACCATCCAGTCTCAGACAGATCTTTTCAAAATCATCAACATGTTTTTTATCGAGCAGGGATTGATCTGCGCATTGCCGGGCCATTACCAGGATCCTTTGTTCCCTGAAAAAATCTATCCAGTTAATTTGCAACTTATTATACTGGGGAACGCTTCCCATGTAATTATCATCTTCCAGTCCAAAAGCCTGTCCTTTTACAGCATGTAAAGCCGCCAGCTGATGACCGAAGCCTTCCCAGAATTGATCATCCTTCACTCCTTCTGCGATCCATTCCAGTACCAGTACCTGTTGATCCTCCTCTTCAAGAACTGCAATGACACCGGGCGTTTTCATGATTTGATGACGCTCGATCATTTGGAGGCCATGTACTTCTTTTTGAAATAAACCGGGAAATTTTCCGCGGACATTGGATTTTACAAAATAGCTTTTATCTCCTGAAGTAAACTTAAAAGCCTGGTTAATGGAACCGCCGGCCACAGGTTCGGATATGTGATAAGGCCCCAACAAGCCATGACGCTGCAGTATTTTTTCTGTAGATTTCAATTGTCAGGATTGCCCTTCATTGTCATATTCATCACCCATCAAGTCTCTTTCGATCTCCTCCATTTGTACAATATCCCATGCTTCAGATTCGGTGGGTGTAACATTCATCATTTCAAGAAGTGATTGCCTGTCAAGCTCAGTTTCCACGCCAGGTTGCAGTCCGCAAATTACAAAGGAAGCTTCCTGTTCATAAAAATTCTGTTGTGCCCTTACTAGTATTTCCCCGGCCTCTTCTTCAACACTCTCAACTTCTGAAAGATTCAAAACAATGTTTTTTGTACTAGCTTTAAGAAAATCTGATAATTTCAGATTGAGCTCTGCTGCCATATTAGCAGACAAATGAGGTGTAATTACGCGTATGACATGAAATTTCTCTTTGGTATCAGTTTTGACTTCCATAATGTTTGCCGGAAAGACTTAACATTTCGCGTCTTACCCTGCTCAAAAATATTTTTTATTATTGTATAAAGCATTAAAATAAAATGGATAATAATTTTTCCTCACAAGTTAAAGAGATCATTTCTTTCAGCAGGGAGGAAGCACTGAGGTTAGGCAATGATTTTATAGGCACGGAACATTTATTGCTTGGATTAATTCGGGAAGGTGATAATACAGCTGTTCGGATTTTAAAGAGCTTTAACGTTGACCTGTATGAATTAAGGAAAGAGATTGAACTGGCGGTGAAAGATAAAACAGGTAAGAACATAGCCAATATAAATAGTTTGCCGCTGACAAAACAGGCAGAGAAAGTAATAAGGGTTACTGTACTTGAAGCCAAGGCGCTTAAAAGTCCTACCGTGGAAACGGAACACCTGATGTTGTCTATCCTGAAAAACAAAGAAAACATTGCAACACAAATCTTAAATCAATTTGACGTGGATTACGATTTATTCAGACAGGAACTCGGCATGGTAAGATCTAACGAGCCCCGCGCAGAATACCAGGAAGAAAACGATGACGATTTTGATGATGAAAAGAAATACGCCCAGTCCAAAAGCCGCCAGGCAGGTGCTGCAAAAAGCAAAACACCGGTGCTGGATAATTTTGGAAGGGACATCACCAAACTCGCTGAGTCAGGTACACTGGATCCTATTGTAGGAAGGGAAAAAGAGATCGAAAGGGTATCACAGATCCTATCGCGTCGTAAAAAGAACAACCCTATTTTAATAGGTGAGCCGGGCGTTGGTAAAACTGCCATCGTTGAAGGTCTTGCGCTCCGAATTGTTCAGCGTAAAGTATCCCGTGTGCTTTTCGACAAACGCGTGATCTCCCTTGACCTTGCCGCTCTTGTGGCAGGAACAAAATACCGCGGCCAGTTTGAAGAAAGAATGAAAGCGATCATGAACGAGCTTGAAAAAAATCGTGATGTGATTCTTTTCATTGATGAAATTCATACGATTGTTGGTGCGGGTGGCGCTTCCGGTTCCCTCGATGCTTCCAACATTTTCAAACCTGCACTTGCACGTGGAGAATTGCAGTGTATTGGTGCTTCCACGCTTGATGAATACAGAATGTATATTGAGAAAGACGGAGCGCTTGACCGTCGTTTTCAAAAAGTGATGATCGATCCGCCAAGTGTGGTTGACACGATCCTGATACTGAATAATATCAAATCAAAATACGAGGAATACCACAATGTAAATTATGATGACCCCGCAATTGATGCCTGCGTGAAACTAAGCGACAGGTACATCACCGATCGTCTTCTGCCCGACAAAGCCATTGATGTAATGGATGAAGTTGGCGCACGCGTGCACCTGAAAAACATCAATGTTCCTCAAAACATTCTTGATCTTGAAAAAAAGATCGAGGACATTAAAGTGGAGAAGAACAGGGTGGTAAAAAGCCAGAAATTTGAAGAAGCAGCAGCGTTGCGGGATACAGAAAAAAGGCTGGGTGAAGAATTGGAAAAAGCAAAAGCACAGTGGGAAGAAGAAAGCAAGCATAAGCGCTTCCCGATTGGTGAAGAAGAGATAGCAGAAGTCATTTCGATGATGACGGGCATTCCGGTCAAACGGATGGTGGAAGCGGAAACGCAAAAGCTGCGTAAGATGGCTGATGAAATGAAAGGTATGGTGGTTGGACAAAATGAAGCCATCTCCAAAGTTGTAAAAGCCATTCAGCGAAACAGGGTTGGCTTAAAAGATCCTAAAAAGCCCATTGGTACGTTTATTTTTCTTGGTCCTACAGGAGTTGGTAAAACCGAGCTGGCACGTGCACTCGCTCGGCATATGTTCGACAGTGAAGATGCGCTGATCAGGATTGATATGAGTGAATACATGGAAAAATTCACTGTTTCCAGGCTGATTGGAGCGCCTCCGGGATATGTGGGTTATGAGGAAGGCGGACAGTTAACGGAAAGAGTACGCCGCAAACCTTATAGTGTGATCCTGCTGGATGAAATTGAAAAAGCACACCCGGATATCTACAATATTCTGCTGCAGGTTTTGGATGATGGACAATTGACCGACGGACTGGGAAGAAAAGTAGATTTTAAAAATACCATGATCATCATGACCTCCAACATTGGCGCACGCCAGTTGAAGGATTTTGGCGAAGGAGTGGGTTTTGCTACGGCATCCAGGGTTGAAAACCAGGACGAAGCCAATAAAGCGGTGATTGAAAAAGCGCTTAAAAGAACCTTCTCTCCTGAATTTCTGAATCGTATTGATGATGTGATTATTTTTAATTCACTTTCAAAAGAAGATATCTTCCAGATCATTGATATTTTGATGATGGGTGTAATGAAGCGTTTGGAAAACCTTGGTTTTGGTATGGAACTTTCTGAAGAAGCCAAAAGCTTTATTGCAGATAAAGGATATGACCAGCAGTTTGGTGCGCGTCCTCTGCACAGGGCGATACAGAAATACCTGGAAGATCCGCTGGCAGAGGAGATCCTGAATATGAATATCAAAGCAGGCGACCTTCTTGTAGCTGATCTCAATAAAGAAGAAGGCAAACTGGTATTTACGTTAAAAGAACAACAGGCGCCACAGCCAAAAACATAAAAAAGCATATAGAAATCCCGCCAAATGGCGGGATTTTTTATTAGGTGTAACCATTAGTTTTTGTCGTCTCCCTTATAGTTGGCATTTTTGCAGGGAGTGTATGAAAAAGATCATTATTACAATTGATGGATGGTCATCATGTGGTAAAAGCACACTGGCAAAACAATTGGCCAAAGCATTGAACTATATCTATGTTGACAGTGGTGCCATGTACCGTGCCATTACTTTATATTTTCTTCGAAACCATGTGGACTGGACGCAGGCCGACGATGTGATCTACGCGCTTGACGACATTGCTCTTGAATTTAATTACAATCATAAGAGTGAACAATCAGAGATCTATCTCAATGGTGAAAATGTGGAGTATGTGATCCGTGATCTGGTGATTGCAGAAAAAGTAAGTGATGTTGCGGCAATTAAAGAAGTCAGGGAATATGCCGTTGCGCAGCAGCAAAGAATGGGAAGAAACCGCGGAATTGTTATGGATGGAAGAGATATCGGCACTGTGGTTTTCCCCGATGCAGAATTGAAGATCTTTATGACGGCGGATAATACCGTCAGAATTGAGAGAAGATTCCAGGAATTATTTGATAAAAACCCCAACATTACAATAGAAGAAGTTAGAAATAATCTTGAAATGCGGGATTATATTGACTCACACCGGGAAGTAAGTCCACTGAAAAGAGCAGAAGATGCCATTGTTCTAGACAATACCAACCTCACTGAAAAAGAGCAATTTGAAACGGCCATGCAATGGGCACATGAGCATATAGAACAGTATGCTTCATAATTGGAACCCTATTTGTTTTAAATAAATCAACTATCATTTCCCAAATGGGGCCCCTGTTCGGTTTGTTTCGAATGGTATTGTGAATTTAAAACAGTGGAAAATGAAAAAATTAATCTCTACACTCAGTGTCTGCCTTTTTTTTATGGCAGCCCATGCGCAGCTGATCATTCAGCGTGCATTCACTCCTCAAAATGGTAACCAGTATTTTGAATTGTATAATAATACAACATCACCCATCGACCTGAATTGTTACACGCTCCTCACCCACTTCAGGAATTTAGATGAAGCAGGATTTTACATGGTGCGGTTCCCTCAATCTACATTGGGTTCAAATGAAACCATGCTGATAGGAAACAGAGAACAATTAAACCCTGTAAACCCGCTGAATCGCATTCAACTCAGCTGGCAGGATCTTGGTGCAACAGGTTTACTGGAAAAATATAACATGAGTGAAAACCAGCTGCAATTATTTCATAATCCAATCACAGCACTCGACAGGGAAGTAAAAAATACATTCAAAAATAATCTGGATTACATTGATCATGTTGTATTCCTGTTTAATGGGGCAACCCTGGTAGATGCTTCGGTGAATCTTGATGCGGAAAAAAATCTTCCGGATTTCCTGAATCATTTACCGCAGCTTTCTTACACAAATAATTGTGGCGGGCAGGTTACCATTGCAATTAATACGATCAGGAACAGGTTCCCCAACATTTTTAATAATCCCAACCTGCAGCATGAGCGCGGGTATTTTAAAGAATTCCAGGTGCAGCAAAACAGTTCCAGTGTACAAATTGCCTGGCAAACCATGCGAGACCAGCAAAACCGTGGGTTTCATATTGAAAGAAGATCCGGCACAGGTACCTGGTCAACGGTAGCGTATGTTGCAGCCCTGTCCCCGGAAGGCAATAGCAATAATGAATCCTTACAATATTTTTATGGAGACAGAACCATTTTAAACGACAGAACGGAATACAGGTTAAGAAGCATTGATATGAATGGAAAGGCTTTTTATAGTCCTACAAAAATTATCAATGCCTATGGTGAAGTGGATCCGCTTGCAGTTTATCCGAATCCTAGTCGCGATGGAAGCGCCAACATCAGTTTTGGAACCGTAAACAGCCTGCGGGATGTACAGGTAATTGATATGAATGGTCAACTGGTGCAACAATGGGTTTCTGTGAACAGCCCTACCCAACAAGTGCAGAATTTAAAAACAGGGCATTACGTTGTCCGCGTGATTGACAGGCAGACTGGTGCCATTACTACAAAAAAGCTGGTAGTAAAAAATTAACCCAGCGGCTAAAAAGGATTAATAAAATTCTTATGTTCGCCAGATAAAAAAGGGATGATCAAATGATCATTCCTTTTTGCTTTTATATGAATGGCCTATTTCCCTTTTATTCCTAAAAGATCAACTTCAAATACCAGTACTGAACCACCTGGGATCTGCCCGTTATCATTCATCCCATATCCCAGAGCATGCGGAATATACAATTTGTATTTACTTCCCACAGGCATCAGTTGAAGCGCTTCTGTCCAGCCCCTGATCACTCCTCCGAGAGGAAAACTGATTGTACTGCCTCTCTTATATGAGTTATCAAATTCAGCACCGTTGATGAGCGTACCTGCATAATGCACTTCCACAGTATCCGTTACTTCTGGCTTTGGGCCTGTGCCCTGCGTGATCACTTCGTATTGAATGCCGGAAGCAGTTGTTTTCACTCCAGGTCTTTTTTTATTCGCTGCAAGAAATTTTTCTCCTTCTTCAATATTCTTAAAAAGTCCGGGATTGAGAAAACGCATGACAGCAAGATTGGCCTGTTCTTCTGTGAGCAATTCAGGCTTTTTTGTGAATACGTCATTAATGGCCCGGGAGACAAGCGCACCATTCAGCTGATTGATGCCCTGCTGTGAATAAAACTTGGCAACACTTAATCCAATAGCATAACTCACAGAGTCATTCAGATTCTTCAGAACAGGTGTTGCTTTTTTTGTAGTTCCAGGTGTTTTCTTAGGAGCAGTCGTTTTTGTAGTTTTTTGAGCATGCACATTCAGGGCAGTGAAACAAAAACCCAGGAAAAAAATTTTTTTCATTCTTTGATTGGTTAATCAGCAAAAATAAAGGATCAGCAGCCAATGGATGTGAAGGATAAATTAATTTCGCCTATGTTCCGGTCTTCGCTCAGTTTATACAGGAATGCTTATAAGGGTCTGTCTACCGAAATGTGGTGGCTTGCCCTGGTGATGTTTATCAACCGAAGTGGAACCATGGTGATCCCTTTTCTCACCATTTACCTCACACAACAAGGTTATTCGCTTGCTGAAGCGGGTTATGTTATGGGTGCTTTTGGCGTAGGTGCTATTCTCGGAAGTTTTATAGGTGGGGTGCTGACAGATAAGGCCGGGCATTTTTTTGTACAGGTGATCAGTCTTTTTTTAAGCGGGATCATGTTTATCGTTCTGGGACAAATGGAAGGACTTTTCCAGATTACATCCTGCATTTTTATTCTAAGTACCATCGGGGAAGCTTTCCGCCCGGCCAATTCCGCTGCCATTGCATCCTACAGTAACAAATCCAACAGAACAAGGTGTTATTCACTCAACCGGCTTGCCATCAACCTCGGATGGGCTTTTGGTCCTGCAATTGGTGGTTTACTTGCCAGCCGCAGTTATGCACTGTTGTTTGTTGTTGATGGACTCACCTGCATGAGTGCCGCTGCTTTGCTGTACTTCCTTTTTCGTAAGAAAAATAAAACAGAAAGGAATGAACGGACTGTTTTCCATTCACCATTACCGGTTGTTTCTGCCTACCGCGACAAGTTTTTTCTCAGCGGGATCGCTTTATTGTTTCTGATTGGACTGTGCTTTTTTCAAACATTCAGCATTCTACCTGTTTTTTATAAAGAAAGGGTTTTATTGAATGAAGCGACCATCGGATGGCTGCTTGCATTAAATGGCTTGCTGATCGCTGTTGTTGAAATGGCTTTGGTGTATAAACTGGAGAACCGGCGCGATCCGATGATCTATATGGTGGCAGGTTCTGTATTTATCGGACTGTCTTTCCTGGTAATGAATATTTATCCTGTACTCTCCATCATGGTTTTGAGTATGGTGATCATTACATTTGGAGAAATGCTGCTGTTCCCATTTATGAATAATTTCTGGGTTCAGCGCAGTACAGATTCCAATCGTGGACAATACGCAGCTTTATATACCATGGCTTTTTCTGCAGCCATTGTTTTGGCGCCCACTATTGCTTCGCAGATCGCGACAAGGCAAGGATATGCTGTTTTATGGACAGTGGATTTTGTTCTTTGTCTTTTTGCTGCTATTGGATTTTATTACTTGAAAAAAAGAATACATACGCATGAACGAATTCCAGAAATCCATTCAGATCCGCTGGTCGGATCTTGACCCAAATTTTCATCTCAGGCATTCTGTTTATTATGACTGGGGCGCCTACTGCCGTGTGGAGTTTTTAAATGAATACGGACTTACCGCTGCTGTTATGCAGCAATTAAAGATCGGTCCCATTCTGTTCCGTGAGGAATGCATTTTTAGAAAAGAGATCCGCCAGGGCGATGATGCGCTCATAAAACTTCAACTTATTAAAGCAAAAAAAGATTATTCACGCTGGAGCATTCAACATCATATTTCTAAAAATAACGACCAGCTTTGTGCAGAGATCAATGTAGACGGCGCCTGGATGGATGTTGTGCAAAGAAAACTGGCTTCTCCACCTGAGAAGGTGCATGAAGTATTTGGAAGGATGCCCAAAGGAGAAGCGTTCGAATGGATTTAATATGGCCTTTAGAAAAAAGAAAACCGTAATAAAACAGCATCCCATTTAAAAAATGCCTGACTTATTACGGTCCTCTCCATCATGATTTTACCTTGGGTAAAGCGTTCTGACCGCTAAGATGTCGAAATTGGTAAAAGCCTGCCATGGAAGAATAAAAGAATTCATCACTGAATTAGGATCAACTTCAGGTGTTCCCGGAACCAGGTTACCATAAGAACCATCTGTATGGGTAAAGCCAATACTATGTCCAAATTCATGTGTCATAGTGAAGGTCTTATAAGCTGCATTCAAATAATTATATTTAGTATTTATGGAAACTTCGGGACCAACATTACCTGAAAATGAAGGAAGGTAAGCCCATGCAACCGTTGATGTAGATGCATCATAATAAGAGGTTACTTTGATATGGTATGACGGAAGCGTGGTGGTGGTAGTAGTGGTTGAACCTGTATTCTTTTTTCCTTTACCGCCAGTAGTGGTAGTTGTGGTAGTAGCAGTTACCCTTTTCATTGTGACCAAACTAATGGTACTGTTCCAGTTACTGATGCTTTGATCAATGGCAGCAACCCAATCAGCCGGAACTGAAGGCTCAACATAAATATTGATAAGAGATGCACTGGTCCTGGTAAGCGTGTACATATAACTTCTCTGCTGGGTACCGTTGGCCTGGGTACCTCCTGGCTGGTAGTTATTAAATCTTAATTCAGCATCAGCCAAACTGATCCTTCCATCTTTATCAACTGCAAAAGTTTTGGCCTGGCGATCGTATGTGATCTTAGCATCTTTTACGCCTGTGCTCATGGCGATAAAAGAACTGAGCGCTGTTATCTTTTCCTCTGAGATGGTCTCTTCCTGTACAAGGTCTGCTTTTTTACAGGAAGTAAATCCTAGTACCAGGATGCCTACAAAAAACAAGGATACAATACGTGTGATGGCTTGGGGGGTGTTTTTCATGAGATTATTTTTTTGCAAGACTATTGCTTCCTCATATAAAAAAGAATGTAATATCGGTGAACGGATGAAATCAGCGGTGGGAAAGGGTTTCAGGAGGTTTGTCAAGCCGCCTCAACCGCTGCGGGTGCTGCACAATATAAGACCGTAACAGCATCCTGATATAGCTGTTTTCTTTGTAGGGATTAATATATTCCCTGATAGAATCACTTGAAATTTCTTTCATGCTTTTAGGCAGGTAACCCATACCCAAAAAACTGCCACCCTCCACCATGATGCATGAGATCTCCTCTTCAGTCTTCCCCTTATCCAATACAACATAGGATGATGTGTCGGTAAGTGATGCTATGGCCTGCACTACCCTTTGATTATACCCTTGCGGCATTTCTTTTTTTTCGCAGGCACCATTACAATGCTGCTCTTCAATTCCTATACAGGGATCAGAGCCGGTTTGAATGAAACATAACCTTGGACAAAGCTGGTAAGTTTTGACCAGTTTTTTGAGCACCCCATGGCCATCAACTTTATAATGAAAAGTACAAACAGGGTTACTGCATTTTCTTTTCTTCTCAATAGCAAGACGCATGTACCCGTTCTGGTCTTCATAAACAAAAATTCCAAATGTTTCTTCCGGACGTTTTTGCGCAGTATTGAATTGGGGCCATAATTTTTTTATTTCTGCAGATTCCAGGATGGAAGCCATCAGCTCTGTTGCAGTGACCTGGAATTTTATGGTATAGATATGCCTGATGAAATTTTGTTTTTGTTTACCTGCCGAATTATTACTGAAATGGCTATTGACCCTCGAACGAATATTTTTTGCTTTGCCTACATAGATCACTTTCCCTTTCTGATCGTGGAAATAATACACACCGGGAGATGCAGGAAGTGCATCATAATCAGATTTGGAAACATGGGGTGGCAATAATTGTTCTTTAGAATTCCGGTTCAGGCTTTGACTAATAATATTGTTTGGGTCATTCTCCAGCATCTTTTTGAAAAGAAGAACCGTGGCCTGGGCATCACCACCCGCACGGTGGCGATCCTTCAGTTCAATTTCAAGAGAATGACAAAGATTGCCGAGACTGTAGGAAGGGAAACCAGGTAAGATCTGCCTCGCCAGCCTTACAGTACACAGTTTTTTTGCATGGAAGGTATAACCATGATGATCCAAATGATTTTTTACAAATGAGTAATCAAAGTTCACATTGTGCGCAACGAAAATATTTCCCTGAAGCAGGGTGAAAACTTTTTCAGCCACTTCTTCAAAACAAGGCGCATCTACCACCATCTGGTTGGTGATACCCGTAAATGCCTGAATATACCGTGGGATCAATTGATGCGGATTGACCAGGGTTTCAAATTCTTCCACCACTTCCCTCCCATCAAATATCTTTATGGCAATTTCAATGATGCCATTTGCGGAAGCATAACCGCCTGTGGTCTCTATATCTACAATGGCATACATCAGGAATTGTTTAGGATCGAAAGGGAATCGAAGGTCTAAAATTTTTAGCAATGGAGCAAGGTAAATTTGAAATGTTTCAAAACAGGCTGGAAAAAGTGTACCGGCACCGCTCCAAACAGGCCCGGAGACAGGGTATTGATTGTTTCAGGATCTATGACCACGACTTACCCGAATTTCCTTTTATCGTGGAACGCTTTGACGATAAACTATATGTTTCAGAATACAAACGCCACCATGACATGGAAGATACTGCCTATGAATTCTGGCTGGAAAGATCAAAAGAGATCATGGCAGTTGTAACAGGTATTGCCTTCGAAAATATTTTCGCGCGGATGCGGCAAAGAAAATCCGGCAGGAAAGGACAATACCAGAAACTTGATGAAGAAAAAAATGAATTTGTAGTAAAAGAAAATGGACTTTCTTTTTTTGTAAACCTTACCGATTACCTGGATACCGGGTTATTTCTTGACCACAGGATCACCCGCCAGATGGTGCGCGAGGCATCTAACCAGAAATCGGTATTAAACCTGTTTGCTTATACGGGTTCATTCTCTGTTTATGCTGCGGCCGGAAATGCTTCAAGCGTTGTAACTGTTGATCTTTCAAAAACCTACCTTGACTGGGCGAAAAGAAATATGGAATTGAATTTTAGTTCATTCCCTAACCATCACATTGTACATGCAGATGTAAAACAATTTCTGAAGGAAGAAAAGAAATCCCGGTATGACATCATTGTGCTGGATCCTCCCACTTTCAGTAATAGTAAAAGAATGGAAGACATTCTGGATATTCAAAGAGACCATGTGGAACTGGTTAATGATTGCCTGGAATTATTACATCCAGGTGGAGTAATTTATTTCAGCAACAATTTCACAAAATTTGAACTGCATACATCGGAGATCAGGTCAAAGGAAATAAAAGATATTACAAAAGCGACCACGCCTTTTGATTTTGAAGGAAAATTAAACCGGCCCTGTTATAAGATCAGGAAGATGTAATTATGTTTTTGATTAAATAAAAAGGATATATCAAAAGTAAAATGAAGGTGCTGAGTATTGATTTTACAAAGAATCCATTTATAATTTATTATGACCGATGTGTTGATAATTATTACAATATTTGGCAGGCCATTTATCTTAATGCTTCTGTTCACTATTAAACTATTTAGCTTATATTCCACTAGTTATGTCAATAACAGAAAGAGATGCCCACAGTGCAACCTGGCAGCAATTTTCCCGAGGTGAGGAAGAGGCAGTTTCAGAATTATATCGGCAGCATTATTTCGCTTTGATAAATTATGGATTAACCCTTATTTCTGACCGGGGCAAAGTTAATGACCATTTTATGGAGGTCTTGCTTGGATTATGGGATAAGAGAAGCAGGCTTCCAGAAGTAATGAATGTAAGGTCTTATTTAATGACATCTCTTCGCAGGAAAATCCTTGACGGAATAAAAACAGAGAACAGGCACAAAATAATTCACCAGGAACTGGAAGAAGAATTAGAAACTACACAATGGTCTTATGAAGATTACCTGGTGAAATATTATTCCGACAAAGAATTCAGAACAAGGATTGAAAGCGCTTTAAAAAAATTAAGTCCCAGGCAACTCGAGCTCCTGCAAATGAAATTTTACAGGGATATGGATTATGCGACCATCGCCACCGAATGCAGAATTACAAAAAGAACTGCTTATAATATCATATATGATGCAATAAAAATTCTTAAGGTAGAATTATACGATGATAAGAACAGTTCTTTCCAGATTCATATTCCCGGAATCATTCTTTTTCTACTCACAGCAGCGGGTTCAAAAAATATTCTTTAAAAAAATTTAAAAAATCCATAGTAAATCAGGGAGGGTTTACCGTCAATGCTGTATAACCATTCCTGATTATGCAATATGAGCAATTTAAGGCTGAAGATTTTGTAATGGAAGAAAGCTTTCAGCAGTACTGCAAGGGAGAAACTAATGAAGCAGTGGCGTTCTGGTCCAAATGGAAAAAAGAAAATCCAGCCCAGTCTGCAGAGATCGAAAAAGCAGAAAACATCCTTTCCCTGTTAAATGGTGGCCATCACAGCAAAGCATTTCTTGAGCATTCTGAAAAATTTAATCAGCTGGTCCTGAACAGAAAAGGTTTTGGAGAAAAAGCTATTATTACCTCTTTTGCAGGCCATCGTTCCCATCGAAAAAGATTTTTCACCTATATGGCTGCCGCCATTATCCTCGGGCTTATGCTAACCGGGGCCTTCTTTTATTTCAATTCTGGCAAAAATCCTGTTGAGTCTGTCACAAAAACAGAGGTTCCTACAGTTGTTCCCGATATTTTGCCAGGAGGCGACAATGCCATTCTTACCCTGGCCGATGGCACCCGGATCGAGTTGAATACAGTAACAGATGGAAGGCTAAAACTAGAGGATGGATCAAATATCAGGAAAGAAGGAGCAGAATTATTATATGATGGTTCAACACTTCAGTCAGAAGTAGTAGTCTTCAACTCCATTTCCACTCCAAAAGGCGGACAATACAAGATCATATTAAGTGACGGCACTAAAATATGGCTTAATGCAGCTTCCTCACTTCATTATCCAACTTCTTTCCCGGGTTCTTCACGAATAGTTGAATTGACCGGGGAAGGATATTTTGAAGTGGCAACCAATGCATCAAAACCATTTATGGTAAAAGTAAATGGCATTGAAGTGGAGGTGCTCGGCACACATTTCAATATCAACAGTTATGATGATGAACCTGTTTTGAAAACAACCCTTCTTGAAGGATCTGTAAGTATCCGGAAAAATGAACATTCAATTGTTATGAAAAAAGGCGAGCAGGTAGCATTTTCCAACACTTCACTAAGTGTACAGTCAGCAAAAAGACCTCCTTCAGTTACACTTCTGGATGAAACAGAACTCAGCCAGGCGATTGCATGGAAAGATGGAGTCTTTGATTTCAATAATGATCATATAACCCATATCATGCGACAGTTATCGAGGTGGTATAATGTAGATGTGAAATACAAAGGAAGGGTGCCCGAAAAACATTATACAGGAACCATAAGGAAGTCTGTTCCTATTTCCGAGGTCATAAAAATGATTGAAATAGCAGGAGGAACAGGAATATCAATAGACCAGCGAACCATAAATATCCAGGAAAAATAATTTAATCCGCATACCTGAGCAAACTTTTGATTTTCATTAAGCCAGTAAAACCGATTGAAGTAAACCTCAACTAATTACTATGACACAAATTCTAAAAAACATGAAGGGTAGTTTATTAAGCCCTCATGCAAAACTGCTAAGGATTATGAAACTCTTGTCAATCTTTCTTTTTGCTGCCTTCATGCAGGTGCATGCAAAAAGCAATTCACAAACAGTAACACTTGATCTGAAAAATGTTTCTTTAGAAAAAGTTTTTAAAGAGATCAGGAAACAGACCGACTTCCTTTTCCTTTACAACAATGAGGAAATAAAAAAGATAGGAAAAGTCAGCATTCATGTGCAGGATGCCACTATTGAAGAAGTGTTGATGAAAAGTTTAAGCGCTACAGGGTTTTCTTATAAGATCGTTGACAAAACAATTGTGATCAATCCAAGGATCCAGGATATAAAACCTGCTGATCTTACAATTGCAGCAATTGACGTGCAGGGTATGATAAAAGATGCTGCCGGCACACCCCTTTCGGGCGCTTCTGTAAAAGTGAAGGGATCACGATCGGGAACCATTACCAATGAAAGAGGGCAATTCACATTGAGAGGAATAAATGAAACTGCAACACTCGAAATTTCTTTTGTAGGGTATGCCACTTCTTTTATTCAGGTCAGCAACCGAACTTATATTGAGGTATCGTTAGCTGTTTCCGAAAACAAGTTAGATGAAACAGTTTTGATAGCATATGGGCGTACATCCAAGCGTTTGAATACAGGGGCTGTTTCAACAGTTACCAGTGAGATCATTGGAAACCAGCCCGTGTCAAATCCCGTGGCAGCCTTGCAGGGAAGGGTTTCTGGTTTAATGATCTCTTCATCAAGCGGTTTACCAGGAGGAGATATGCAGGTAAGAATAAGAGGTGAGAATTCGATGAAGCAGGGTAATGATCCCCTGTATATTGTAGATGGTGTTCCTTTTATTTCATCAGCACTGAATCTATTCCAGGGTGCTAACGGATCGCAAAGTCCTTTAAACAGTTTAAACCCTGGTGATATTGAAAGAGTGGAAGTACTGAAAGATGCAGATGCTACAGCCATTTATGGATCAAGAGGTGCCAATGGCGTGATCCTTATCACCACAAAAAAAGGTGTAGCAGGACAGAGTGCTGTGAACGTAAATGTTTATCATGGAGTGAGTAAGGTTTCAAATATGATGGACATGCTGAACACGCAACAATACCTTGCTTTAAGAAAAGATGCGTTTGAAAAAGATGGTGTGGTTCCAACAGCTGCCAATGCCCCCGACCTTTTGGTTTGGGACCAGAATACAGAAACCGACTGGCAGAAATTATTAATTGGCAATACAGCAAATTTAACAGAAGCGCAGATCTCTTTTTCAGGTGGAACTGCCCAAACACGATTCTTATTCAGTGGAACCTACAGGCATGAAACCACAGTAATGCCCGGCGATTTTGCTTTTAAAAAAGGAGGTGTATTATTAAATGCAGATCATAATTCTGTTAACAGGAAATTTGGAGTAACTGCATCTCTGAATTTTAATTCTGATAACAATTCAATTTTCCCTACAGACGTCACCCAGTATTTTACGCTTCCTCCCAACTATGCTCCTTACAATCCTGATGGAAGCTACCAGTGGTTTGGAAATGTGCAGAACCCATTGGCTTACCTGAACAGAACTTACGTAACCAAAACCTCTAATCTTATAGGAAATACTGTACTGAAGTATAACCTTTTTTCCAATCTTACGTTAAGGACAAACATGGGTATCAGCCAGACACGTATGGATCAATTACAAACCCTGCCTTTCTCTGGTTTTAACCCACTTACTGCGCCTGCCAGCCAGAGCCAGTTTGGAGATGCCTCTGTTAAATCCTATATCGTTGAACCGCAGGCTGAATTCAATACACGTGCCGGAGCAGGACAATTGAATATATTAGCCGGTACGAGCTGGCAGCAAACGCTCACTGAAGGGAAATTCCTGTTTGCTACAGGATTTTCAAGTGATGCGTTACTAAAAGATATCAGGTCGGCCTCCACGGTAACAGTAAGATCGAATGATTACAGGCAATATAATTACCAGTCGGTTTTTGGTCGTGTGAATTATAACCTGCTTCAAAAATATATTGTAAACCTTACTTTCCGTCGCGATGGATCGAGCCGTTTTGGACCAGGAAAACGATTTGGCAATTTTGGGGCTGCAGGACTTGCATGGGTTTTTTCAGAAGAGAGATTTGCTGAAGGTATATCATTCCTAAGCTTTGGTAAGATCAGGGGAAGTTATGGAACAACCGGAAACGACCAGATTGGAGACTATCAATATCTTGACACATGGGGTTCATCCAGTTTTCCTTACGGGGGTCTAACAGGATTAACTCCCACCAGGGTTTACAATGCAGACTACAGCTGGGAAGTAAATAAGAAAAAAGAAATTGCCCTTGAATTAGGTTTTTTTCAAAACAGGATCTTACTTACCACAAATTATTATAATAACAGGTCATCAAATCAATTGATCGGCAGAACACTTTCCGCGCAGTCGGGTTTTTCTTCTTACATAGCTAATCTTCCTGCAAAAGTAGAAAACTCAGGATGGGAATTTGAGCTCAACTCAACCAATGTAAAAGGAAAGAATTTTACTTGGGAAACAGCATTCAACATCACTTTACCAGCCAATAAATTGCTGGAGTATCCTGGTCTTGACAAATCGGCTGATGCTTCCAGCTATGAAGTAGGACAATCGATAAGGATGATCAAAGGTTTTCAGTTCACCGGCGTTAACCCCGCAACAGGAATCCCTGAATTCCTGGATGTAAATAACGATGGGGTGATTTCAAGTCCGAAGGATTATGTGGTACTTGGCGAAACAATGCCAAAATTTTATGGAGGGCTTTCGAACAGTTTATCTTACAATAACCTGAGCCTTGATATATTTTTCCAGTTTGTTAACCAGGAATCCATCACAGCAGACTGGGGCCCAACAGTAAGTGTATATGGCGCCATGGCCAACAAAGATGTTTCTGCACTCGACCGCTGGATGAAACCAGGTGATATTACCAACATCCCGAGGGCATCAGCCACATCAGCCAATGCAGCTAATGTAGTTTTCAGAAATTTCTACAGGTCATCTAGCGCTGCATGGGGCGATGCATCTTATATCAGGCTGAAAAATGTAGCGCTCTCCTATGACCTTAGCGGCGTGTTGAAAAAAATAAAATTGAACGGAGGAAGTATATATGTCCTTGGACAAAACCTCTGGACCATTACCAACTATAAAGGCCTTGATCCTGAGATCAATGGTTTTGACCGGAGATTTGTTTTCCCGATCAATCCATTCGGTTCTGTAAAAACACAGGCATTACCTGTATTAAGAACCATCACAGTTGGAATGAAACTATCCTTATAACAATTAATAAGAACATCATGAACTTTATAAAATATTCAATTTTACTGTTGCTGGTAGTGCTTGTAAATAGTTCCTGCAAAAAATACGTTGACATTCCACCGCCTACCAACCAGCTGGTACAACAACTGGTTTTTTCAGATGATAAAACAGCTACCGCCACTGTTGCAGGTTTATACAGCCGCCTGAATGCCTTCAATTCATCCTTTGGAAATTCACTTGGAAATTTTCTTCCTGCCTTCAGCGCTGATGAATTCAGGTATATACTTAATGCAGCATCATTTGATGAATTTGCACAGCATAGCATTTCTTCTTCCAATACAAACATCAAAAGCCTTTGGGATAATCCTTATGCTTATATCTATCATGCAAATGCCATACTGGAGGGATTGAACAAAGCACCCAATGTATCTGCTGCTACCAAAACTCAATTAGCTGGTGAAGCAAAATTTATCCGGGCTTTCTGTTACTTCTATCTCGTAAATTATTTCGGAGATGTACCGCTGGTTATGAATACAGATTTTGCAGTGAATACTTCTCTTCCACGTTCACCATCGGCTGAAGTTTATGCAGCCGTTATCAAAGACCTTACTGAAGCACAGGCTGAATTAAATATTAATTACCCTTCGGCAGAAAGAACCAGGGCAAATAAAGCTGTCGCCACTGCATTGCTGGCAAGAGTTAATCTTTACATATCTGAGTGGGCAAAGGCTGAAGCCGAAGCAACAAAGCTCCTTACTAATACCACTTACATTCTTTTAGCAAACCTGAATTCCATCTTTTTAAAAAATAGTACGGAAGCTATCCTTCAATGGCAAACCATCAATACGTCCACCGCAGGTGTAAATACATGGGAAGGTTTCAGTATAATTCCGGCGACACCAACATCAAATACCGGTTATTATGCTTATAGTAATTTCCTCTCCGCTTTTGAACCTGGAGACCAGAGAAGAAATTCATGGGTGAATCCAATTACCATCAGCGGCACGGTACATCACTATCCATATAAGTATAAATTAAGAACCAATACACCTGTTTTGGAATATTCTATGGTAATGAGGCTGGCAGAACAATATCTTATCAGGGCCGAAGCAAGAGCGCAACAAAATAATTTAACCGGTGCTAAATCGGATGTGGATGAAATTCGTAAAAGAGCCTCTCTTCCTATACTGCCAGATAATCTTACAAAAGAACAGTTACTTCTTGCCATTGAAAAAGAAAGGAGAATAGAATTATTTGCAGAATGGGGGCACAGATGGCTCGACCTGCGCAGAACAGGCAGGGCGCTTACCGTTTTGTCGGCGGTGAAACCAGGCATTGAAGCAACGGATCTTTTATATCCAATTCCTCTTGATGCCACCCTTACCAATCCAAACCTTGTTCAAAATCCAGGATATAATTAATTCAGTGGCAAACCAGTAAAATAAACAACAATGTACCTAAGAATTTTTTTATCGATCACATTAGTTGCCATTGTATCAGCAACGGGGGCACAGGAAAAATTAACCATAACTCCTGACTATCCACAGCGCGGCCAGGAAATCGTGGTACGTTACAATCCCAATGCACCAGGATCACAGATCCCTGCAGATGCTGAAAAAGTTGAAATGGTTTTTACCTACTCAAACTTTTATGAAGTGTCGAATAAAATTTCCATGACTAAAAAGGGAAACGTATGGGAAACAAAAATTCCAATGGCACGCTATGCAACATATGCAACTTTTTATTTGCAAAGTGATGATAAAAGGGATCAGCCGGCTGCGGATAAACACTTCGGTATAGCAGTGTATGACGGCAGGGAAAGAGTGTTTAATGGTTATTTATATGAAGGCTACAGTATTTCTGCGCAGACAGGAAAGATTCCAGATCTGGGTGCAAGACAGGCTGCATTATTTCAAAAAGAATTAGTGGCTTACCCAGAAAATTATGAAGCCAAACTTCGCCTGCTGAATTATAAAATTTCCCTTGCTGAAGGAATAGAAAAAGAAAGACTTACCAAAGAAGCCGAAGAGATCATCGCTGCAAAATTTTATGAAAACCCGGGAAACATGGGTTTTATGAATAAAACAACGATGGGATACCTGATCATAGGACAATCCACACGTCTTGATTCCATCAGGCAGGTGGTGAAAGAAAAATATCCCAAAACAGAAGCGGGATATGAAATGCGCATTTCAGAGATCAAGAGGGAAGAAAACAAAGATAAAATGGCAAAGCAGCTGCTTGCTTTCATAAAAAACGAAAAGCCTTCCAATCCCCAGTTTCTGAAAAGTGCACACCAGGCACTGATGGAATATTATGCTTCCAAAAAACAAACTAAAAAGACAATTCATCACCTCAATAAGTTAGGTGATGACCTGAGTCTTTACCGTGCAGAAACCTTTAAGAAAAGAGCAGAATTATTTTACAGGTCGGGTATTGCACTGGATACAGCTTTAAGTCTTGCGCACCGTTCCCTGGAAATTGCGCACACTTATCCGGTGGGACTTATCAGGTATTTCCCTGAAACAGGACATATCCCTGCTTTTGTGGATGAAATAACAAGAGAAAAAACGACCAATAAGGCCAGGGGAAATCTCAATACATTGATAGGACTGATAAAACTGAAACAGGGAATGCCTGCTGAAAGTTATATAACAGAAGGCCTGCAGGTTTCGCAGGACAATGAGACACTGGCCAATGCCGGTGAATATTATAGCTTAACCAGGGCGCACCAGCAGGCATTCGATGTGTACAAGAAGATCACGATGGCAGTACCGGAAGACACAGCTTCGTTCAGCAAAATGCAATCAGCTTATGCAGCCTGGAAACCCGGTTTGGAAGGGTGGGAAGAACAGGTTTCAGTTTTGAAAACATTCTGGATGGAAGAAACCCTGAAGCAAATAAGAAAAGAGATCATTAATATTGCAACGCCCGATTTTGCCTCAGCGCTTGTAAACCTGAAAGGCGAGCCGGTTAACAGGGAATCTTTACGAAACAAGATCATTGTTCTCGATTTCTGGGCTACCTGGTGTATTCCCTGTATGCACGAGATGCCCTATCTGCAAAACGTGTATGACCAATATAAAAATGATCCTGATGTTGTGTTTATGGTTATCAACAGCGGATCAAAAAATACCATTGACGATGCCAGAGGATGGTGGGGCAATAAGAAATTTACTTTCCCGGTTTATTTTAATAATGATCCCATGATCGGTGAAAAATTAAAGTTCAACGTGATTCCGGCCACATATATCATCGATAAAACAGGTAATATCCGGTTTAAAACCATAGGTTTTGAGGGAGCAGTGATCGAAAGGAAAATGAAGGCGGCCATCCAGCTTTTGAAAGAAGGGGAAATGTAAAATGCTTCAGCTGGAGTTGTTTTCTCTGATTACCTGAGCAATAGGATGAACAGGAGGGCAAATACGGGATTCAAGAACTCCTTAATAGCAAGAGCGTGAGAAATTAATTTTTGTTTTGGCTTGAATAAAATTGTCTCCCATTTTTGCTGCCCGCCTTTTTTTCAAGAAAAAGGCGGGAAAGCATTAAACAAAGAAAAATTGGATTTCCACCTGTAAACCTATTTCGAAATAGGTTATATCAGTTTGAAAAAAATCCCATGGCAACAGGGATGAGTATTAGTTGATTGTTTTCAAAACATCATTCATACTTCTCACTGCATCGGCTGCTTTGGAAAATAAACCCTGCTCGTTTTCGTCCAGTTTATAATCCACGATCTTTTCCCATCCTGTTTTTCCAATCACAACCGGCACTCCAAGACAAATATCTGATTGTCCGTATTCGCCTTCCAGTGCTACGCTGCAGGCAAACAGCTTTTTTTCATCACGCACAATACTTTCTACCAGTGTGGCACCAGCTGCTCCGGGAGCATACCATGCGGAGGTTCCTATCAGTTTTGTAAGTGTAGCGCCGCCCACCATCGTATCAGAAACGATTTTTTGTTGTTGTTCGGTAGATAAAAATCCTGATACGGGTGCACTGTTCCATGTAGCATACCTGATCAGAGGAATCATGGTAGTATCGCCATGTCCGCCAATGACCACTGCATTCAGATCATTGGGTGAACAATTCAATGCGGCACTCAGGTAGCACTTAAAACGTGCGCTGTCCAGAATGCCTCCCATTCCAATGATCCTGTTCTTTGGAATCCCGCTGGATTGCAAAGCCAGGTAGGTCATAGTATCCATTGGGTTGGAGATGACAATGATGATGGCATCCGGGGAATGTTGCAGTATGTTGGTGGTTACGGCTTTTACTATGTTGGCATTGGTACCGATCAGTTCTTCGCGTGTCATTCCTGGTTTGCGGGGAATACCAGAAGTGATGACAACAACATCGGATCCTTTTGTTTTTGCGTAATCATTTGTACTACCTGTTATACGGGTATCAAAACCCAGGATAGATGCGGTTTGCGTCATATCAAGGGCCTTCCCTTCAGCGAGTCCTTCTTTGATGTCCAGCAACACCAGTTCTTCACACAATTCTTTACGGGCAATATTATCGGCTGTGGTAGCTCCTACGGCCCCTGCACCTACAACTGTAATTTTCATTATCGATTATTTATTGTGTTTTTTTGCGCTGCGAAGATAAGCGGGAAGAGCGGAGTTGCAAGTTTAAGCTATAAAAATAAAACTCCTCCCTTGCGGGAGGAGTTACATCAGTTAAGCTATGAAAACAGGTTAATTTTTTCCCTTTTTGATGATCCTGATTATATCCTTTCCAGTAAATGGTGTACCGCCAAATTCTGCTTTCAGGTTTCCTGATACAGTCACTTCAACACACTGGTTGTCGATAACGGCACCAAGCGCCGTTTTTAGTAACTGGGTGCTGAATTTCAGTGTAAGATCGGTATTTCCATCTGCGCCTGCACTCTTACAAGAATTGCAATCAACCAAACTTCCTGCATACGGCGTGCCTACATCTTCCATGGAGGAATGAGAAGGTGAAACACCATTCAATTTAACAGTAGAGACATCAATTTTTGAAACATCAAATGTTGCTGTTCCTAAGATTGCGGTTGGTGTTACACCCATGGAGCCTATGTTCACCGGATTAGGACAACCAGCAGGTTTCACATCAAAAGCCACAGTAATATCAGTTGTTGGAGCGGCACCGGCAGGAAGATCAACAAGAGCTGCGATCAGTGCAATGCAATCTGATCCTACACCGGTGGTTAAATGGAGGGAATTAGGCCCTGGGGACAAGAAAGAGGTGACATCGTAGGTTTTGATATCCCAAAGATTACCGTTACCTTCTGGTCCTGTGTTGGCACCGGGTACGGAGTTCCCTGAAAATATACTACCCGCAGGAACCAATGTTACAGTGTTTACTATTAAAGCATCGTCTGAAAAAATTTGCCCATCCGCAACATGTAACTGGAAATTTGCTGTACCCGCTGTATAATTTATTCCGGAAAGTAAAACATTCCAGCCGGTAGGATCGGCAGGTGCGTTTGGATTGCCGATAAAGCCGGCGAAATCAATATTAGAATCATTGCCGTCAAAAATTACAACATCCCTGTTATTCGAGTTATCTCCATCATTAAAAAATACGATCATGGAAGCGCCATTCGGGTTCAGGTCACCAAAACCGGACAATTCATAATTACCAATACAGTTTCGTTCAGTGCTACACTTTTGGCAAGGGCTCTATTAGTAATGGCTTTTAATTTAGGCAGATTACAAAAGGACCTTGAACCTTTTGCATTATTCGTTTTTGAAACTTCAGTTTCTTCGGATTGTTGGTCGATTGTTTTTTTACAACCATTGAAAAGAATAGCAGACATGGCAATTACGCCAAGTGTAACGGAGATCTTTTTAAAGAAGCAGGGATGCGGCTGGATCTGAATAAGGAATTAGAAAATTATTTTTCCAAGGGGTAAGTTGATAAGGACAATAAATGTAGAACTTATATAGTTAAAACAAAATATTTTTTATTTTTACAATATTTTGTCCTGAATTTACACCCGTCTCATCACTTCAAGGATAAATCGTACCTTCATCTACAATCAATTTATCTTGAAAGACACCGCTCCATTTGTTCTCCTCGCCGAAGATGATACTGACGATCAGGAATTGATCGTATCGGCATTTCTGAAAGCAGATCCCAATTTAAAAATGGCCATTGTAAACGATGGTAAAGAAGCCCTTGATTACCTGCTGAATGCCTCTGAAGGAAAATTGCCCTGCCTCATCCTGCTGGATTATAATATGCCTGAGCTGAATGGGGCGCAGGTAGTTCAAAAATTATCGGATGCCCGGTTTAAAAATATCCCTAAAGTGATTTTAAGCACCTCAAATAATCCTGTTTACGCCGAAGATTCTTTAAAAAAAGGTGCTTCCGCATATAGAGTCAAGCCTGATGATTTCCAGTCACTCATTAATATCGCGAAAGAAATGATCGCGCTTTGCAGGAACGCGGCATAATAGTTCCTTAATACCGTTATATCATATTATTTCAATTGAAACTTCCTAATTTTCCGGATTGATCAAATCATGTCTGAATTAGATAAACTGATACAAAAAGCCACAGAGATTGCCAGTGATGTTGTCCCTGAAGAGGCAATTGAAGCCGACAAACATGGATCCTGGGTGAAAAAAACAATGGAGGCATTGAAGGATGCAAAATTAACCGGACTGGTAGTACCTAAAGCCAATGGTGGCGCAGGCCAGGGTTTGTATTCAATTGTACGCATAAGCGAAATACTTGGACAGGCTTATTCCTCCGCCGGACTTTGCTTTGGTATGCATTGTGTTGGCACTGCTGTCATTGCGGCAAAAGCAACTGAATGGCAACAAAAAAACTACCTGGAAAAAATTGCCGCTGGTGAACACATCACCACACTGGCATTAAGCGAGCCCGGAACCGGTGCGCATTTTTATTTCCCTCAAACAGCCCTTCTACCCGTTTCAGAAAATGAATTTATTTTGAACGGCTCTAAAACATTTGTCACCAATGGTGGCTATGCCGATTCCTATGTTTTATCTACCCTGGGAGCCAGTGAAGATGCTGGTCCCGACCAGTTTTCATGCATCATCCTTGACGCGGAAAAAGAAGGAATTTCCTGGGGCGGCGCGTGGAATGGGCTGGGCATGCGGGGCAATTCTTCTCGGTCTGTTCAACTGAATGATATTCATATATCCGGTAACCATATTTTGGGAGAAAAGGGAGATCAGCTCTGGTACATATTTCATGTAGTTGCTCCTTATTTTCTAATGGCAATGGCCGGAACTTATCTGGGAATTGCTGAAAGGGCTTTACAGGAAGCAAAAAATACACTGATCAACAGAACCTATGCACACAATGGAACCAACCTTGCACAGGTTTCCCTTCTTCAGCACCGGCTGGGTGTATTATGGGCGCGCGTTGAACGTACAAGAAGTCTCATTTATAATGCAGCGAAGGCAGGTGATCAGGGTGATGCCAACGCGCTGCTGCAAATACTGTCTGCAAAAGCAGAAGTGGCCCATTGTGCAGTTGATGTGGTGAATGA
>MWWA01000072.1_pt1 | contig 32887 bp, 36 predicted proteins | sample 1047341 | NCBI WGS metagenome assembly MWWA01 (sample SAMN06349978, study PRJNA376086) | soil metagenome | isolation source: MS5-1 sample Antarctic (ecotone) soil | place: Antarctica | collected 2015-01-13
TGCGTCACGCAGGCAGGGATCCTCCCCTTCGCAACAAAGAAAGGTTTCCAATTTGGAAGCCTTTTTTAATTTACTGATATTATTATACCGAAGGTCGGGAGTTCCCTGCCCGAATGCGTCACGCAGGCAGGGATCCTCCCCTTCGCAACAAAGAAAGGTTTCCAATTTGGAAGCCTTTTTTAATTTACTGATATTATTATACCGAAGGTCGGGAGTTCCCTGCCCGAATGAATCATTCAGGCGGGCCTGCCCGACTGCGTCACGCAGGCAGGGATCCTCCCCTTCGCAACAAAGAAAGGTTTCCAATTTGGAAGCCTTTTTTAATTTACTGATATTATTATACCGAAGGTCGGGAGTTCCCTGCCCGAATGAATCATTCAGGCGGGCCTGCCCGAATGCGTCACGCAGGCAGGGATCCTCCCCTTCGCAACAAAGAAAGGTTTCCAATTTGGAAGCCTTTTTTAATTTACTGATATTATTATACCGAAGGTCGGGAGTTCCCTGCCCGAATGAATCATTCAGGCGGGCCTGCCCGACTGCGTCACGCAGGCAGGGATCCTCCCCTTCGCAACAAAGAAAGGTTTCCAATTTGGAAGCCTTTTTTTAATTTACTGATATTATTATACCGAAGGTCGGGAGTTCCCTGCCCGAATGAATCATTCAGGCGGGCCTGCCCGACTGCGTCACGCAGGCAGGGATCCTCCCCTTCGCAACACTAGAAGGTTTTTAGAAATGAAAGCCAATGGCTGCATACCCTACAAATTTGAATCATGTAAAAATGAACCATATCAATTTGGTTAAGAATAATCCCGGGCAGGAAAAAGAATATTAGTTTTCAAATCAATTCACACACTCCCATTGGTTCAATTGCCGCTCTTGCTGGTCTGCTCCGATTTGGTTCTTGTCGCTTTGAATTTTTGAGTGATTACATCCGGAAGTTTAATAAAAGAAATTTAAGTCCTACATAACAAAATAAAAATTTAAGCTGGTAAAGGAAGTAACTTATAAAAAGGCATTGGCATAACAAACATGAAAACCAGAGCGGAAAATTTTAATGGAATATTTAAACTCTCCAGTGAAAATAATAAAGGAGTGGCGATCAAAATTTGTTTTCCTGTAAACCTCTAACCCCTAACCCCTTCCCAACCTCCACCCACCTTCCTTCAAGTCGCATTTTTTTATATACGAGGCGAATACCGTGGCTGTAATCAACATACCAGTTCACATGCCCGGAATACACTGGCTGTATAGGCTTGCCATCCAGCTTGTGCCAGCCATAAATCGTTACTTTACCATCAGGGCCCTGGTTCAGCACATCTTTTTTAATTCCAGCAATCAAACCTTTACGGTTTTTTCGCTGCCCTTCAATGATCAAATGATGATGATACATAGTAGGAGTACTGTCGCGAAAAGCAAATAAAGGAACCGGAGTGAGTTTAACAGATGCAGCTTTATAAATAGCGTCCACCATGTTTTGATCCGGCAGCATACAATTAAATTTTTCGGCGATCTGCTGTGCAGCCATTGGTGTTAGCGGAACTCTTGCCCAGTCCTGGTGGTTGCCAACACTTAAATAATCCGGACTCACATAAATGATCCCTTGCAACACCTTACCACTGGCAGAATCCATTACGGAAACCGGTACTGCAACAAATTCTAATAAAAAAGAAGGAAGATTACCTGCCACTATTTGTTCAATGGCAAAAGAATCTCTTTGCTTCCAGTTGTAAGCTGCCGCTGCCTGGTAAAAAGCCGACCCCGTCATGGCAGATGTGGTGCGCGGCACATTCAGTTTTACAGACCTGCAACCCAATAAAAGAAATAATAAGAGTATCAGGCATCTCATGAAAGAGAAGTTTGCGTTCGCTCAAAGATAGGTTGAGATCGCTGATGGCTGATGGCAAGAAGAATGGATATAGTTTGGTCCAACTAAACCCCTAACCCTCCCTAACCCCCAACGGCTTCTCCGCACCCATTCTATAAATTATTCTGGCCGCTTTTTCAAGCATGGACATATCAGAAGGTTTTAAGATCAGCTCCGCATTGTGCTGCTTACAAATTAAATTATCAAAATAATTGGAAGAAGTGGTATAGACAATTAAGTTCAATTCTTTTGTGGAATTGCCGGATCGCAAATGAGCAATCAATTCCCTCCCATCCATCACAGGCATATTAATATCAATCACCACTACATCGGGAATTCTTCCTCTTTCCTGCAGATCGTTGATGATGGCCAGTGCTGCCAGGCCATCATAAGCTTCCACAATTTCAGTTTCCGGGTAGAGGGTTAACAACATTTCCTGGAGAAAAAATATATCGTCGGGATCGTCATCTACAATCAATATTAAAGGCTTGTGCACTGCTTCATTATTTTTCACACATGTATCCATGCAAATCCTGTGCAAAGAAAAACTCCTTTCAGGGTTTGTCATTTATCAACAACCCACCTAAGCTTTGTTTCAGCGGGCAGGCATTCAACCATCTTCAACAACTATTCAACTAAAAATCGGGAACCACGGAGGCACAGCGGGCACTGAGATACACGGAGTCGAATCAACAACCATTCAACAACCATTCAACAACTGTTCAACTAAAAATCGGGAACCACGGAGGCACAGCGGGCACTGAGATACACGGAGTCGAATCAACAACCATTCAACAACTGTTCAACTAAAAATCAATCCCCAAACCGTTCCTCAGGATTTCCGCTGAATAGAACTCGCTCCGCTGGTTTGAATATCTCTGATCAAAGCACTTCCCTGGTACCTCAGGCTGCTGGCACCACTGAGTTTAGCAGATAATTCCTTTTCAACAGTCACTTGCAGACTGCTGGCACCTGAAGCATTTGCACGCATCATACCTGTAGTACAATCGTAAGCCCGCATCCGGCTGGCACCTCCTGCAGTCACCTCCATTTCCCCAACACTGCCGGTGATGCTGAGGTCTGAAGCACCGCTCAACCCAACACTTAATTTTCCTGAAACATTTATTTTCCCTTTCAAATCCGAAGCACCGGATAAATTCAGGCTCAGTTGCTGTGCAGATAAACTCCCATCAATTTCTATTGTTGAAGCACCACTGGATGTGATCACTTCAATATTTTTAACGGATATATACGCTCTTAAATTCCTTGACTTGTTCCAGATCCTGTTCTTTTGCTCTGACCAGATTTTTAAAACCCCATTCTTCACTTCAGCTTTAATATATTCCACATCTTCTTTTTGATCTGCACTTACTGCCAGGCCTTCTTCATTCCCCTGTGTCAGGATCACTTTAAAAGGACCGGAAATAGATACCGCTTTAAATCCGCTTACTTCCCGGGATTCAACATTAAGATCATTGACCACCCTTTGTGCCAGCGCTGGCAAACAAAAAAAAGAAACCAGGAGCGGAAGTAAAATATATTTCATAAGCTGTTTTTTGTGGAACGGAGAAAGATAAAAAAGGTTACAAATTATTTTTTTCCTTTAATTTCACTGTGTTCCGGGGTGCTTTAAAAAGCTGAGATCATACCCGTTGAACCTGATCAGGGTAATGCCTGCGCAGGGAGTAGAACCTTTACCGGTTCCATTTAGCAATGACTGCTATAGTTTCCCTTCCCAACATTTCCCTTTCATTTTAAAAAATAAATAATGAAAAGGACTGTAATTTTCTTCCTGGGTATGTTCGCTTTCCATGCTCATTCCCAACAAACCGACACTACCTTATTAGAGCCTGTTGAAGTAAGGGCCACCCGCGCCTCCGCAACAGCACCCTTTGCAAAAACCAACCTGGATAAGGAAACCATCAAAAAACAAAATCTGGGACAGGACCTACCCTTTCTGCTCAACCAAACGCCTTCGGTGGTTGTAAATTCTGATGCCGGTACCGGCTTTGGTTATACCGGAATCCGCATCAGGGGCACGGATGCCACAAGGATCAATGTAACCCTCAACGGCATTCCTTATAACGACGCCGAAAGCCAGGGCACCTTTTTTGTAAACCTCCCGGATTTTGCTTCTTCTGTTAGCAGCATCCAGGTACAGCGTGGTGTAGGTACATCAACCAATGGCGCCAGCGCATTTGGGGCCACACTCAATATCAGTACCATTGAAAACAACCTGAAACCTTATGCAGAGATCAATAACAGCTATGGTTCATTCAACAGTGTAAAAAACACCATCAAACTGGGAACAGGTTTGATCAACAATCATTTCCTGGCCGATCTGCGTCTCTCGAAGATCATAAGCAATGGCTATGTGGATCGCGCTTCAAGCGACCTGAAAGCGCTCTATTTCTCGGGTGCCTACCTGGCAGAAAAATCCAGTTTCCGGTTTAATTTTTTTACGGGCAGCGAAAAAACCTATCAGGCCTGGTATGGCATTGCAGAAGCTGACCTGAAAACAAACCGCCGTATAAATTATGCCGGCACAGAAAGACCTGGTGCGCCTTATGATAATGAAACAGATAATTACAGGCAGGATCATTACCAACTGTTTTTCACCCACCATTTGAATGCGCAAATCACTTTGAATACCGGCTTGTTTTATACAAAGGGAAAAGGTTATTACGAACAATATAAAGCCAACCGAAAATATAGCGACTACAATATTGCATCATTAGATGGATCCAGCACCCGCACCGACCTGGTTAGACAACTCTGGCTGGATAATGATTTTTATGGAAATATATTTTCACTACAGTATCGATCCGGCGGAACAGACCTCGTTTTTGGCGGCGCCATCACAAGCTATGATGGTCTGCACTATGGAAAAATAAAATGGGCGGAAAAAGGTTTTACCGCTAATGGCAACTGGTATGAAAATAAGGCACGTAAAAATGATTTTAATATTTATGGAAAATGGCAGCAACAAATTGCTGTAGGCCTGCAGGTTTTTACCGATCTGCAATACAGGAACGTAGGTTATTCTGTAAACGGCTTCAGAGATCACCCATTACTGAACGTTAAAGAGGAATACTCCTTTTTCAATCCAAAAATCGGACTCAGTTATTCAAAAAACAAGTGGTTGCTTTATTCATCCTACAGCATTGGAAGAAAAGAACCGAACCGCGATGATTTTGAAGCAGGGCTGAATGAAATTCCAAAACCGGAACACCTGCATGATATTGAAATAGGTATTGAAAACAGGAATAATAAAAGATTATTTGCTGCCAATATTTATTATATGAAGTACCGCGACCAGCTGGTACTCACGGGAAAAATAAATGATGTAGGCGCCTATACAAGAACGAATATTGATGACAGCTATCGTTTGGGAATTGAACTGCAATCTTCAGCTAACATCAACAAGTGGTTCAGTTTCGCCGCCAATCTAACGCTGAGCCGCAACAAAGTGCGCGACTTTACAGAGTACCTCGATGATTATGATAATGGAGGACAGGTTAGCAATTCTTATACGGAAACAGACATTGCCTATTCACCTGCTGTAACTGGCGCTGCCACAATAATGTTTCAACCTGCTGACCGTTGGAGTTTTGACCTGATACAAAAATACGTAGGAAGCCAGTATCTGGATAACACCAGTAATGATCAAAGAAAACTGGATGCATTTTTTACCAATGACCTTAGATCTGTGTACAGTTTAAAAATAAAAAAACCCAGTGTGGATCTTGTATTCCAGGTGAATAATTTACTGAATACCTTGTATGAACCCAATGGTTATACATTCAGTTATTTTTCCGGCAATGAATTGGTTACAGAGAACTTCTATTTTCCTATGGCAGGAAGAAATTTTATGGCAGCCATCAATATCCGTATCAATTAACCAAAGGGACCGGAAGGTCATTTTGGTTTGCCATATTTTTCCATCCACGCAAGTATGCCGCCTTCAACATTTACCGTGTTGGAAAAGCCCATACTGTCCAGCATCATGCAGGCCATCATGCTGCGCTGGCCACTCCTGCAATGAATGATGATTTCTTCCTCGCGGAGATCTTCCAGTTCATCCACCTGCATGGTTTGTATCTTGCCAAGCGGAACAAGTTGAGCACCAAGGTTGGCTTCCTCGTATTCATGCGCCTCCCTGCAATCAATCAGGTGCAGTTTTTCACCACTGTCTATGCGCTGCTTGAGTTCTTCAACTGTAATATTTTTCATTATGGTTCGGGGTTTTGCAATTCCATTTTTCTTAGTGAATCCACATTGGGTCTTTCCGTTCCAATTCTCACGTCGATCATCTGGCCGGCGCGTATCCTGATGCGCGCGCCATCTTCAGTATTGGGAAGAGGGCTTTGCCAGTAAATAAAGGCATTTGCAGAATCCCTCACATCGGGATCAAACAATTTTGCACCCAATGTAAGTCCCAGTCCCTCCATCATCACACTTGCTTCTTCTAAATTAAGCCCTCTCAAATCGGGTACAGCCTGGTCTTCCACTCCAAGTCCGCTGCCTAAAACCAGGGAAATAACAGTACCCATCCTGATCTTTGTCCCGGCGGCAATGGAATTTCCATTCAACAGTTGTTCCAGCACAGAGTTTTTGGCAAAGTCAAAACGGTAACTCGTATCACCCAGTCTTAACCCCAGGTTCAGCATGGTCATTTCCGCATTCCTGAAACTGGAACCCACCAGGTTGGGCATATCCACTTCGGGAGGAAGAAATCGATTGATGGTCACATACACGGTTCTGTTGATCTTTACCACATCATCGCCATCAGGTACCTGGCGGATGATTACGCCCGGCGGCAGCGAATCATAATACACTGAATCCTGAATTACAATTTCAAAATCCCTTTCCTCCAGTAACTGCTCTGCATCATTTACATTCTTGCCGATAAGAGAAGGAACCGAATTGGATTCGCCATGATTGGTGATCCAGTTCAATGAAAGAAGAAAGATCAGCACCAGGATAATGACAGTTGTGATCGCAACAAGAATATTCACCCAGAGCGGCCGTTGAGTTATTAATCTAAACATGCAGGTTTTTCTATTTGGGCCTGTAAGATATAAAATTGCAGATAAGCGGAGTGCCTACCCGGATCTCCAGGCTTTTTTACAAATGATCAATGTTTTTGAATGGCCTCATCCAGCAGCTGGGAGTAAAAGCTTTGCAGGTTGCCACCCATGGCACTCACCTGCTGTGGAATCACACTGGCAGCACTCTGTCCGGGTATGGTATTGATCTCCAGCATATAGGGCCTTGATTCCTTCGCATTAAAAATAAAGTCGATCCTTACCACGCCCCTGCAATTAAATACCTGGTAAACTTTTTTCGCAGTGGTTTCAAGGGCTTGCTTCCACTCATCCGAAATGGCAGCGGGTGTGGTTTCGGTGGATTTACCACCATATTTAGCCTCGAAATCAAAGAATTCCATTTCCTTGTGTGCTTCCACTTCAGTGATGGGCAGCACCGTGATCTGGTTGTTGGATCGGAACACACCAACAGTAAATTCCCTTCCTTCAATCATCTGCTCGATCAGTACCTGTTCATCTTCCTTAAAGGCCTTTTCAATAGCAGCCGTTAAACCCGATGGTTCAGACACCTTACTCATGCCTATACTGGATCCGCCGTTGTTGGGCTTTACAAAGACCGGAAGTTGAAGCGCAGATAAAATTTCTTCGGCATGATAACCGGTATGTTTAAACAACACGACTGATTTTGCTACCGGGATACCTGAAACCGAAGCCACCGCAGTGGTATATCTTTTATTGAACGTCAGTGCAGAAGTAGCCGCATCGCAGGAAGTGTAGGGAAGCCGGAGCATATCAAAATAACCCTGCAGTTTTCCGTCCTCTCCCGGTGTGCCATGCATACCAATAAATACCGCATCAAAACTGATTTTTTTTCCTTCAAGATCCAGAGTAAAATCATTTTTATTGATCCCGGTTTTGCTGCCATCCTGCCCTTCATAAAACCATCCTTCAGGATTCACATCGATCTTATACACCTCGTATTTTTCTTTATCAAGATGCGTGTAAATGGTATTTGCCGATCTGTAGGAAATCGTAGCCTCGCCTGAATAACCACCGGTAACCAATGCTATTTTCTTCTTCATGTTGGCAAAGTAAAAATTTTTTTGAAGAAACCTGAAGCATTTCCGGGAAGGTGTTCAAATATTCAAAACTTTTGCTCAGGGAAAAGTTGGCTTCTTTGTTTATCTGCAAGTTAGTGGTAGTTTTCCCCTAAAATCACCGCATTACTTTTTGTATATACTTTTTATTAATTTTTAAATATGAAAAGACTTAGCTAAAAATGGATGAATCTGTTTTCCAGGACACTGAATGCATTCTTCAAAAAGTTCGTAAGAACAGAAACCGGTATATTAATGAAGCCGTTGAATTTTACAATATGGTTCAAAAAAGAAAAATTCTGTCAAAAGAATTGACCAAAGAATCATGGTTTGTAAAAGAAGAGTCGATGAAGGTATTAGCCGAATTTGAAAACCTGCAAAATGAGGATTAGGCAATTTGAAATTTGGATTGCCGATCTCAATCCCCTAATGGGTGCTGAAACAGGGAAAATTCGTCCAGTTTTAATTGTACAATCGGATCTCTTAAACTCAGAACATCCGTCAACCATAGTCTATCCGATAACTGTCAACGATCAACCTGAATCGAAAATCTTAAGAGTTCACCTGAAAAAAGGAATGGCTAAACTTAAAGAAAATTGTGATGTAATGAAAGATCAGGTAAGAGCAATTGACAATAAGCGGCTATTAAAGAAAACTGGAAGAATTCCGGAAGCACTTGAGGAAGCTTTCAACCCTCATGCGTATTGTGCAAGACGGATTGAGCGGACATCTAAAACTCTTGGTTATAGGCTGACCATAAAGGCACAAACCGCTAATAAACTTCGCGAAAGGTGGACAACAGAATTTGGACAACCGGCTGTAGTAATCGGGCCAGGAACTAATTGCGCACCTTTAAAAAAGGAAATATCACCTTGTTGTAATAGCAGCCAGGGCTGCATTATTAAAAATAAATAGAATGCATTTATAAATGAAGTCGTTGTTTCTTATCCAATAATTCTTCCACAGTTTCCTGGTACATCTCATCAGGAACACAACAATCTACCGGGCAAACAGCAGCGCACTGGGGCTCTTCATGAAATCCCTGGCACTCAGTGCATTTGCTGGGCACGATATAATAGGTATCTACGGCGATGGGGGCATTTCTTTTTTCAACATTGACCACTGTGCCATCCACCAGGGTATGTTGTCCTTTTACTGATGTGCCGTCATTAATGGCCCATTCAACACCACCTTCATAAATCGCATTGTTCGGGCATTCGGGTTCACAGGCTCCGCAGTTAATACATTCTTCAGTAATCTTTATAGCCATAATCTATGTTTGATGTCTGGTGAATTAAATTTGCTGACAAAATTAATCCCCGGCAGTGAATTTACCGCCTGCCAGTCAAATTAAAGAGGATCGCCTCAATTTATACAATGAAAGCACAACAAAGATTAGACCTGTTGATTCAACTGGGAAAATATATGAGCGAGGGTAGCCCGGAGTGGCTGGAGGTTAAACACAGGGCTTTCCTTGAAAATAACTGGTTCATACCTGAGTTTATTGACCTTTCCGTACAGAATATTATAAAGGATTTTCTGAATGAAGAAAAACTGGGGGAAGTGATGCGCACTTATCTCCCTGCTGAAGAAAATGCACATCCAAGGAAGATCGGTATCGTAATGGCCGGGAATATTCCTCTTGTAGGATTTCACGACCTTCTAGCGGTTTTCCTGACAGGAAATATCGCTTATATCAAATTATCATCGAAAGATGAAGTGCTGATGAAGCACGTGGTAAACAAGCTGATTGAGCGGGATGAAAACGCTGCAGCCTATTTCAACATTCAAACCCTGCTCAAAAACTGTGATGCTTACATTGCCACCGGGAGCAACACGTCCTCTCCTTATTTTGAATATTATTTTAATAAATACCCCTGCATCATAAGAAGCAACCGTACATCCATCGCCGTGCTCACCGGCAATGAAACTGAAAGAGAACTGGAAGCTTTGGCTGATGATGTGTACCAGTATTTTGGACTGGGTTGCAGGAATGTGAGCAAGCTGTTTGTTCCGGAAGGCTATCATTTTTTACCGCTGCTCGAAGCCTTTCGCAAATACAACTGGCTGGCCCAACACCACAAATTCAAAAATAATTATGATTACAACCTGGCCATTCACCTGCTGAACCATAAATACTACATGACCAATGAAAGTATTTTACTGATTGAAGACCCTGCTGTTTTTTCGCCAATCGGGCAATTGAATTATGAATTTTACCAAAATGTGGAGGATGTAAACAAACTGCTGGTACACAACAACAACATTCAATGTGCAGTAGGAAAAAATCACCTGCCATTTGGAAGCGCTCAAAAACCCGGGCTGTGCGACTTTGCAGATGGGGTGGATCCTTTTGCTTTTTTGGTCGGCCTGGAGAAAAACTGAGTTCTTTATTGATGCGGATAATGTTACAGAAAGTTAGGGTATTTAGAAAGGCCTGTTAAATTGGCTAAATGGTAAAACAATCCTCACATTCCTTAGTTAATTTGTAAAGGCGAAAGGCACATTTTTTGACATAAAGATTATATTCATACAAATCGAATCAAATGAAAATCAGACACATTCTTTTAATTATTGCCATCAGTTCTGTATCTGCCTTTGGTAGTGTAGCGCTGTACAATACATTAACGGGAAATAAAGGCAATGCTGTTGGAACACCCCAGGGTGGTTTACCTGTAAATTATGCAGGGTTTTTTGACGGGAAAAATGGCATTGCGGCTGAATCGACTGATTTTACCCGGGCAGCCAATGCAGCTGTTCCGGCAGTTGTACACATTAAAACAAAAATTCCTGCTAAAAAAGTAAGTAATAATCTACCACGCCAGAGAGGGTCTGATGACTTCTTTGACCAGTTCTTTGGAGAAGGTTTCGGACCGAATATCATTCCTGAACAAAGAGCTTCCGGAAGTGGTGTGATCATCAGCGAAGACGGTTACATCATTACCAACAACCACGTCATTTCCGACCAGGGCGGTTCTGTGGCATCGGAGATCAATGTTACGCTTGCCAACAGGAGGATCTATAAAGCCCGGGTGGTTGGCCGTGACCCCAGCAGTGATATTGCTGTATTAAAAATAGATGAAACCAAACTTCCTTTCCTTGTTTATGGCAATTCTGAAAACATTCAATTGGGTCAGTGGGTGCTGGCCATCGGCTATCCATTAACACTGGACGCAACTGTTACTGCTGGGATTATTTCAGCAACTGGCAGAAGCATTGGCATCAACAGCCGCCAGACCCGTGGTGGAGACACACCGGTAGAGTCTTTTATTCAAACAGATGCAGCAGTGAACCAGGGAAACAGTGGCGGTGCGCTGGTAAATCCTAATGGAGAACTGATCGGTATCAATTCAGCCATCCTGGCTCCTTCCGGCACTTATGCCGGTTATTCCTTTGCCATTCCGGTGAACATTGTAAAGAAGATCGTAAATGATATCGTGCAGTTTGGCAATGTACAAAGAGGCTACCTTGGTGTGAGTTATTATCCAACAGATGAAATGTCTGAAGAGCAAATCAAAAGCCTTGGTTTTCCAACCAACGTTGAAGGTGTTTATGTTTCCTCTGTTGCTACAGAAGGCGGCGCGGCGGCGGCAGGTTTGAAAAAAGGCGACATCATCACTCAAGTAAATAGCAGAGCTGTTCGTACCGGGCTTCAGATGAGTGCGCAGATCGCAGGTTTCCGCCCCGGAGATAAAGTTCCCGTTACGTTTTTAAGGAACGGAAAAGAACAAACGGTGAGTGTTGCACTGAAAAAGAAAACAGATGTGGTGAATGCCAATGTTGCTACCAGGTTAAAAGCTGAACTGGTGACGCTTTCCAAAGAAAGAGCTGCACGTTATGGTGTTGAAGGCGGAGTGGTTGTAAACAAAATATTTGATGAAAGTCCGCTGGGCCGGGCCAGGATGCAGGCTGGTTTTATCATCATCAGAGTGGGTGGACAGAAGATCTTAACCGTAGAAGACTTTAATGATGTTTCATTAAATGTTTCAGGAATGGTGAAAGTAGAAGGCATCTATCCAGGTAATGATATGCCTTATTCCTATCCTGTAAACTTCGACCAGTAAAATTTATGAACCAATATAAAACCCTGTCTATGGCAGGGTTATTTTATTTAAAATAGACTGCATAGCCATAGGCTTCCAGTAGCGTTATCCGTGAAGCAGCATGGAAAGAAGATGGGCCAAATAAGGAATTAAAATCACCCTGGATTCTTTCATCAAACAATTCAACCCGCTGGCTTTGACCGGTAAAATTGAGGATCACCAGCGCTTCGTGTTCCTTATACTTTCTTAAAAAAACCAAAAGCCGGTCATCGGCAGATGAATGCATTCTTTCAAAGGAAGCCATTGCATGGAGGGCCGGATGATTTCTGAAATCAAGTAAGGTTTTGAAGAAACCATGCAGTTTGATTTCCCACTTCCAGTTGATGTTGTCCTTTTCAAAAAATTCAAGTCGCTTCAGGTTTGGAATTTCCTGCCCGCTGTACAACAAAGGAATTCCCGGAATACAGCAACTGAAAACTGCCAGCATGTTGGCCATGGCTCCATATTTTTCAGTTTCTGTTCCGTTCCAGCTGTTTTCATCATGGTTGGAAGTAAACCATGCAGGCAGACCCGGTGCCTGGCGGTATTGATGTAAAAGGGAAATCAGGTGGCGAAAATCAGTCTTCTTTTCATAGAATTCTTTGGTACTGTGCATCCACTTCCATGTATAAGCCGCATCAAAAACCTGCATGTATTCAGGATTTTCAAGGGCATCTGCTTCAGCAAGCCAGAACAGCGGTTTAATAAGATCAATTTTTTGTTTAGCTTCTACCCAGAAATCAACAGCAACCCACGAAGCCAGGTCGCACCGGAAACCATCAATATCATATTTACGGATCCAATAGATCATGGCATCGATCATGGCCTGGCGCAAAGCTCTATTTTCAAAATCAAGCTCAATGATGTCATCCATTCCCGATGCAATTTTAAATGCACCTGTTGCTTCCTTTTTATAATATCCAGGATGTTCGATTGTCCATACATGATCCCATCCAGTATGATTGGCTACCCAGTCAATAATGACTTTAAAACCCATGGAGTGCATCTTGTTAACCAGGGAAAGCCATTCATCCTCCGTTCCAAATTCGGGATTGATGGCGCAATAATCCGAGCAGGCATAATAACTACCCATCTTCCCCTTTTTATTTTTTTGGGCGATGGGTGTTAATGGCATGAACCAAAGCGCCTGAACACCCATATCTTTCAGCCTGGGGAGGTGTGTGGCAAAGGCAGTAAAACTTCCCTCTTCGGTGTATTGTCTTAAGTTTACTTCGTACACATTGGTTGAATAGAGCCATTCTTTCTTCAGATCCATACAGATATTAAGCGGTGAAGATAATCACCTGCGCAATGGAAAGAAAGCAGTAAAAGAGGGCTTCTTAACTTTTAAAACCTGGACTGATAAGCATCTTAGCTTTAAATTTGCAGGGATGAAAAGTTTTGACGTTCCTGTTGTTTACCGCAGTCCACTGATCTCCGCTATTAAAAAAAAGCGCAAGGACCAGGACAGGATGAAAAAAGACTTCTCGCCTACCCTGCTGGATTTTGGTCCTGTACACATTTACCTTGCAAGGCATTTTGGTTTTTGTTACGGGGTGGAGAATGCCATTGATATTGCTTTCCGTACGATTGAAGAAAATCCCGGTAAAAGGATTTTCCTGCTCAGTGAAATGATCCATAATCCACAAGTAAATGCAGACCTTCAGAACAAAGGTGTTCGCTTTTTGCAAGACACTAAAGGAAGACAACTTATTTCGTTTGAATCTTTAACCGGAGAGGATATTGTATTGATCCCGGCATTTGGAACTACTCTGGATATTGAAAGCAGGCTGCGTTCTATTGGCATCCAGGTGGAACATTATAATACAACCTGCCCGTTTGTAGAAAAAGTATGGAACCGCAGCGAAGCCATTGCAGGTAACCGGTACACCATCATCATTCATGGAAAACCTTCTCATGAAGAAACAAGGGCTACTTTTTCTCATGCGGCGGCCAATGCACCTGTTGTAGTAATAAAAGATATGCAACAGGCAGAAGCACTTGCACAATATATGCTCGGAGAAAAACCGCCCAGGGCATTTTATAATGAATTTAAAGACCAGTTTTCTGAAGGCTTTGATGTGGAAGCGCACCTGCAGCGCATTGGTGTGGTAAATCAAACCACCATGCTGGCCAGCGATACTCAGGCCATAGCAGATTACCTGAAATCGGTCATGATCAAAAAATACCAGTTAACAGATGAAAATGTAAAAGAACATTTTGCCGATACGCGTGATACACTTTGCTATGCCACTAACGATAACCAATCGGCAGTAAAAGGCATGCTGCAAGTTGAAGCAGATCTTGCCATTGTTGTAGGCGGTTATAATTCATCCAACACTTCGCACCTTGTAGAATTGTGCGAAGAAAAACTGCCTACATTTTATATCAGTGGTGAAGAAAAAATAATCAGTCCTTCCACTATTCTTCATTATGATTTTCATAATAAAACAGAATTGCTGACAGAGCATTTCCTTCCCTCAAAACTTCCTGTCAATATTTTGATTACCAGTGGGGCTTCCTGCCCGGATGCAGTGGTGGCGGGTGTAATTGAAAAACTAATCGCGTTTTTTCCAGACGCAAAGATTCCGGATGAAGTATTGTTAACTCTTGATTAATAAAAAAAGACCAGTTGAAACCTGGTCTTTTATATTAATGTGCAAGATCTCTTGTTAATGCAGCCTGTGCTGACCTATATTCTTTTTTATACAATAATTCATAGTACTCTTCTGCCATCCTGTTGCTGTCGAACTGGATCTGCACATCGCGCATTCCGTTTTTCACGATCTGTCGCCAGGTGCTGTGGTCATCATAATACAAAGGAAGAATTTCATTATTCAATAACTCATACAACTGGTCAAGATCATACTGGTCCTGATCCTGTACGGTCATACTCATATAATCTACAGGTGGAACTACAAATCCATTATTACCATGATGCATAAATTCAGGGATCCATCCATCGTTAGTGGAGAAATTCACTGCGCCGTTCATAGCTGCAGTCATTCCGCTTGTGCCCGAAGCTTCTCTTGGAACCCTTGGATTATTCAGCCAGCAATCAGCGGCCTGTTTCATCCTTTTTGACAGCGCCAGTTCATACCCTACCAGCACAGCCACATTTTTGTAATTCTTACTTAAATGCACCAGGTGGTTGAATTCGGAAATCGCCGGATAATCCACCGGGTAAGGTTTACCTGCCCAGATGATCTGCACCGGGTATTTTGTGGAACTTAACAAGGCTTCAAACCTTGCCTTGTCAGTGGTGATCAGCCCTGCTCTTTTATACCCTGCAAATCTTCTTGCCCACACGATAGTAAAAACATGTGGATCAAATATTTTTCCTGTCTGATCGGCCACAATTTCAAATGCACGCTTTTTCATCCATTTTTTCCTGTCATCAAAAGCCACATCATTTTCTTCTTCACGCGCTCTGTATAATTGTTTGTCGGACCAATAACGCCAGTTCTGCGCATTGGTGATCGCTTTAATTGGACAAATATCATCGTACTTCTCCCACATCTGTCTTGAAACAACTCCATGTAATTGAGAAACGCCATTGGCAATGCGTGCAAATCTTAATGCAGCAAGCGAATGATTGAATTGGTCATCAGGCATACCGGTAACTTCCTTTACTTCATTTACAGTCAACCCGCAGAAATAACTCATGTTATGACAGAGATGGATGTCGTGTTTTTCATTGCCTGCTTCTTCAGGTGTATGCGTGGTGAATACAAGTCTTTTTCTAACTTCCTCTATTTTTCTTCCATACTTCTGGTAGAGGAAAAATGCTGCTGAAAGACCATGTGCTTCATTCAGATGATATACTTCAGGGGTGAACCCGATTTCATCCAGCAGTTTGGCACCGCCAACGCCGAGCAGGATAAACTGGGCTACTTTGGTAGCTACATTGGCATCATATAAACGGTGGGTGATGGTCTGTGATATGTAATCATTTTCAGGAATATCGGTGGTCATGAGAAAAAGCGGCGCTGAATTAAATGTCAGCGGCGGCAGGTACATTACTTTCACCCAAACAGGGTGTTCGTGAATGGTTATTTCAAACTTGATCCCTGTATCTTCAAGAAAACTGTAGATTTTTTCCATCCAGGTGACCTGCAAGGTCTGGTCCTGGTTACGTGCCTGGTCGTAATAACCGTACTTCCATAAAATACCAATACCAACCAGGTTCTGTTTTACTTCAAAGGCACTTCTGAGATGCGATCCGGATAGGAATCCAAGGCCGCCACTGTAAATTTTTAAGGGTTGATGGATCGCGAATTCCATTGAAAAATAGGCAACGCTTTTGGAATACCTTTCATCAATTGGGTAGGGAACTTTGTAAGATCGAAAATTCATTATACTCTAGTTTATGGCCCGGCAATTTAATGAATAAAAATTAATGTGTAAGGTTTACACATTAGACTGCCTATTTTTTAGCAGGTTTTGTTGCAGCAGGTTTCTTTTTTGTGTACGTTCCGTCAAACAAACAATCGATATCGCGGTGATTGCCACATCCGGAAGCTTCTTTAAGTGTGACTGAAGATCCTTTGAAAACAAATTCCAGCACACAGGGATCACCACCCTGCCTGTACACGGCCGTTGTAGTAGATGTGAAAAATAGATCGCCCTTTAGTTCTCCGGTGCAGGCGCCTTTATTTCTTTTAATATGTACAAATGCGGTGAGTTGGCTTTCCGTTCTTCCATCACGAATAGAGATCAGCAGGTCTTTTCCTGAACCATAATCTCCAGCAAAACGATTGGTGCGACCCAGTGTATCAATTGGATTGACAATGGTTGTATTCTGAAGGAGCGGATCTGTCATGATCAGCATAAAATTTTTTCCTTCCCTATTATATGCATAAACGTCTTTCCCATCTTCAATTTCCCCTCCGATTTTTTTTACCACATTTCTTGAAATTACATAGGACTTTTCTATTGAAGTGAATTGGGCGGTAGCAGGATCATTATCAGGCACCAGGAATGGCATGGATGCCCCAAAGTTTCCATCCTTATCATATACATAAACAATGGCTGCTTTTTTGTTTCCGCCTACTGCTTTTACAATAAAATAAGTTTCTGCATCCGGGGATTGGATACGCGTCATCGGGATAAACCGGATAGCGCCTTTACCAAAAATTTTGGTTCTCAGTGAATCAGGCAGCAGCATAGTGAATGCACTTGCTGTTAAAGCCGCTGTGTCTTTATTATTATTTAAGATGGTATCGGTGAGTTGGTAGGGTGCCTGGACTTCTTTAAATGCAGCAGAAAACGCATCGTAACCAAACCCTTCCTGACCTTCCTTCTCCTCATCTTTATTCCCGCAGGAAAACAACAGAGAACCAAAGCATACCACTAAAGCCAATCTGAACATATAGCCATTTTTGTAAAATAAATGATTATTCACTAATACCATGCCTTTAAAATTCGAAACAATTATTTAGATTCGTCTAAATTTTTAATTAGACAGTGCCTTATACATTCAGTGAAGAAAATTATTTAAAAGCCATTTTCCATTTACAGGAGAAGGAAGGCACAGTATCTACCAATGCACTTGCCTTGCATTTAAGTACCCGGCCTTCTTCGATAACGGATATGATGAAAAAGCTGTCTGCTAAAAACCTATTGGTGTACAAGCCTTACTATGGTTTTTCACTTACGTCTGAAGGAAAAAAAATTGCTTTGACTGTGATCAGGCGGCACCGGCTTTGGGAATATTTTCTTTCAGAAAAACTGGGTTTTGGTTGGGATGAGGTACACCAGGTGGCTGAAGAGCTGGAGCACATCAGCAATAAAAAGCTGGTTGATAAACTGGATGCCTATCTTGGTTTTCCACAATTCGATCCACATGGTGATCCGATACCTGACAGCAGGGGGAAATTTGCTCATGTAGAACACCTTCCGCTAACAGAACTGGCGATTAATCAACAGGCGATCATCACCAGTGTGGTTAATCAGTCAGCTGAATTGCTCGAAGCACTGAATGAAAAAAAAATAGCGATCGGAACACAGGTGGAAGTGAAAAAACGATCTGGCTTTGACCTTTCACTCCAGGCCCGAATCAGGAACCGGAATTTAACACTCACCGAACAAATAGCAAAGAACATTTACGTCAAAAAAATATAGATGAAAGAGTTGGAGCAATTTTTAACGGAGATAGGGCCTATTTATGCTGCTTTGATCGCAACCACTTTTACCTGGCTGGTTACTGCCGCAGGCGCTTCGCTGGTGTTTTTTTTCAAGACCATGAGCAGAAGTGTGCTGGATCCTATGTTGGGATTTACGGGTGGTGTAATGGTAGCTGCCAGCTTCTGGTCGCTGTTGAATCCTGCCATTGAAATGTCGGAAAGAATGTATCCTGGTTTTAGCTGGATGCCTGCAGCGGTAGGCTTCCTGGCCGGAGCCATGTTCCTTTATTTCCTGGACAAGATCACGCCTCACCTACATATTAATTTTGGACCAGAAGAAACAGAAGGTACAAAAACGCAGTGGCACCGCACCACCTTATTGGTACTAGCTATTACACTCCATAATATTCCGGAAGGCCTGGCTGTTGGTGTTTTATTTGGTGCCGCTGCAGAAGGCATGCCAGAAGCAAGTATTGCAGGTGCCATTGCGCTTGCCATTGGAATCGGGCTTCAGAATTTTCCTGAAGGCATTGCAGTGGCCATGCCTTTGCGCAGGCACGGGATCAGCAGATTCAAAAGTTTTTGGTATGGACAATTGTCGGCAATTGTTGAACCCGTCGCAGGCGTTGTGGGCGCTGCGGCAGTGATCTATATGCAGCCCATTCTTCCTTTTGCATTGTCGTTTGCAGCAGGCGCCATGATCTATGTGGTTGTGGAGGAAGTAATTCCAGAAACCCAAAGAGACAAGTACACCGATAAATCCGTACTTGGATTTATTGGTGGCTTCCTGATCATGATGATCCTGGATGTTGCATTAGGATAAGTTGGACGCGGATGATCAGTTGTTATTTGCAACCAAGTAGTTCGCAAAGCTTTTTTTCAAGCGCTTCGCCATGGAGATCCTTAGCTACAATTTTGCCACTCGGATCCACCAGGAAATTCTGTGGTATGCTTTGTACACGGTACATCTGCGCCACCGCATTGCTCCAGAAAGCAAGGTCGCTTACATGAGTCCATTGCAGATTGTCTTTATGAATGGCCTTAACCCAGGCATCTTTATCCTTGTCAAGTGAAATACCCAGAACAGTAAAATTCTTAGACTGAAACTTATTGAAAACCTTTACAATGTTAGGATTCTCAATTCTGCAAGGCCTGCACCAGCTGGCCCAAAAATCAACCAGCACATATTTGCCTTTAAAAGAAGAAAAAGAAACCGGGTTATCAGCAGTATCATTTTGTACAAAGTCCAGTGCCATAGTTCCAACCGTTCCAACTTTATTATAAGCAATGAATTCTGAAAGACTTTTTCCAATATTGGAATTGCGTACGTTTTCAGAAAGCAGATTGTAACGCGATTCCATCACCTGGTAATCCTGGCTGAGTTGAGCGGTTACAAATAAAACAAATGGCGACACGTATGAATTCTTTTTTGCCACAATATATTTATCAACCTGCCTGTTAATCTGATGTACCGCTGAATCATACTGTATCATTAGGTCATTTTTCATAGAAGAGCCATCATCTGCTTTTTGCATTTGTGCTGCAATGGCATTCAGATTTCCAATCAATGGATTGAAGATATCCTGGAATTCGTCAAAATCTTTATGAGCCGAAGAACCTTCAATTTTAATATTCTTAATGTCAGACTTACTTCCTTTTACAAGGATGTTACTGTTTTCGACATATATATAAACTGGCTGCTCGGTTGCCATAGTAAGCCAAAACAAACCTGGTTCGGGAAGCACGCCATTCAGTTCAAATTTTCCAGCAGTAATAGTGCCGGTGGCGATCACCTGGTTTGCATCCTGTGACGAGGTCAGTTTAACAGGACCGTCATTGATACCGGTTACATTTCCTGAAATAGTAAACCCCTTTGTTTGGGCAAATAATAAAGAGGGTAAGAGCAGAAGGGTAAAGAAAACCTTTTTCATATTATTTTGATTGATGCCGTTGTTCAAGAACATTCACTACATCGGTAAGTGAACAACCTTTCGCTTGCAATAATATTAAATAATGGAACAATAAGTCTGCTGCCTCGTTTAAAAATAACGACTGATTAACGTCTTTTGCCTCTATTATCATTTCAACCGCCTCTTCGCCCAGTTTTTGAGCCATTTTGTTAATGCCCTGGCCGAACAATTTTTTCACATAGGAAGATTCATCTATTCCATTGCGCCTCAGCTCAATCAGGTGTTCCAGGTGGTATAAAAAATCGTCCCTGTGGTTTTTTTCGCTCCAGCAGGTATCAGCACCTGAATGACAAACGGGGCCGGTTGGATCCACCTTTAACAACAGGGTGTCTTTATCGCAATCCAGTAATACCTGGCGAAGCTTGAGAAAATTTCCGCTTTGTTCACCTTTGGTCCACAACCTTTGTTTGGAACGACTGAAGAAAGTAACCAGCCCCGTCTCCTCCGTTTTTTTTAACGCCACTTCATTCATAAATCCAAGCATCAATACTTTTTGGGTTTTAAAATCCTGGATGACCACGGGAACAAGTCCATCTGAAAATTTTTCAAAATCAACTCTCATACAATTTTTTTAAAAGTCATATTCTTACTTCAATCGCTTTGGAACTAAGGAAAGTTTTCAAATCGGGAATTTGGATTTCTTTAAAATGAAAAACACTTGCAGCAAGTGCTGCATCAGCCCTGCCTTCAAGAAATACTTCAGCAAAATGTTCCTTGCTGCCACATCCCCCTGAAGCAATAACAGGAATAGAAACGGAACCTGCAATTTCAGCAGTAAGTTCCAGGGCAAATCCCTTTTTTGTTCCATCGTGGTTCATGCTGGTCAACAGGATCTCGCCTGCGCCCATTTCAACCAGTTGTTTTGCCCAGTCGCGGCATTTCATTTCGGTTCTTTTTCTGCCACCATTCAAATAGACATACCATTCACCATCCGCCTCCAGTTTTGTATCAATAGCCACTACCACGCACTGGCTTCCTGCATTTGCGGCGATCGTTGAAATCAATGATGGGTCATTAAAAGCTGCTGTGTTTATGGTGATCTTATCCGCACCTGCACCCAGCAACACAGAAACATCTTCCATTGACCCGATTCCACCACCCACCGTGAAAGGAATATTTATGGTTTTGGCGATCCGGTTCACCAGTTGAGCAAGTGTTTTTCTTTTTTCTATTGTTGCAGTGATGTCAAGAAAAACAATTTCATCTGCTCCCTGGATTGCATAGGCAGCAGCCAGTTCTACGGGGTCACCTGCATCCCTTAATTCAATAAAATTAGTGCCTTTCACCGTACGCCCATCCTTAATATCCAGGCAGGGAATGATCCTCTTGGCAAGTGTTGATTCCAGAATTATTTTGTTATCAGCTGAATTCATTTGCGGGAAGTTTGCTAAGGTCTTTTAATGAAATATTTCCTTCATAAAGCGCTTTCCCAATAATAGCGCCCTTCACTCCTGTTTCTTTTAACGCATAAAGGTCATCCATTGAACTTACACCGCCGCTGGCAATCAGACCAACATTTCCAAACCGTTCCGTGATGTTTTTATAAAGTGCGGTTGAAGGGCCCTGGAGGGCTCCATCCTTAGCAATATCGGTACAAACAATATTGACAATACCGTGTTGAAGATATTTTTCAATGAAATCAAATAACCAGATCTCTGTTTGTTTTTTCCAGCCATGGATGCAGATCTTTTCATCTTTTACATCAGCCCCTAAAAAAAACTTTGATGGTTCAAATATTTTTAACCAGGTCAAAAATTCTTCTTCATCAGTAACTGCCATACTGCCCACATTCACGAAAGCAGCACCTGAATCAAATACGATACTTACTTCTTTCTGTGATTTTATTCCACCACCAAAGTCAATAATCAGGGAGGTCTTGCCTGCAATTCGTTCCAGAACCTTCCAGTTCTTTACAGCCCCGGCGCCCGCGCCTTCCAGGTCAACAAGATGCAGGCGTAATAAACCATGATCCTGAAACCGTTTAGCCACTTCCAGCGGATCTTCATCATACACTTTTTTCTGGTTAAAATCGCCATGTGTTAACCTAACGCATTTTCCTTCAATGATGTCTATTGCAGGTATGATCTCCATCAGATATTTAAAAAGTTTTTAAGAATGCGGTCACCTGTTTCAGCACTTTTTTCGGTGTGAAACTGTACACCATAAAAATTATCCTTCTTTAAAGCGGCGGCATAGGACAAACCATAAGTGCATGAGGCAATGGTATGTTCATCTTTTTCCGCGTAATAGCTATGCACATTGTAAATAAAACTGCCTTCTTCAATATTTGAAAACAAGCCTGATTGCAGGTCATGAATTCTATTCCAACCCACCTGGGGCACTTTTAAAAGAGAAAAATCGGGTTTAAATTTCCTAACATTTACAGGAATAATTCCCAGGCATGCGGTATTGTTTTCTTCCGAATGCCTGCACAACAACTGCATGCCTACACAGATGCCCAGAACCGGTTGTTTTAATGCCCTTATCACCTGGTGTAAATTGTTTTTCTCCAGGCTTTTCATAGCGCTTCCAGCCTCCCCAACACCGGGAAAAATCACTTTATCGGCTGAAATTATTGTTGCCGGGTCATCGGTGATCTGAGCTGCTACACCAATCCTTTCAAGTGCATTCACTACTGACATGATGTTGCCCGCATTGTATTTAATAATGGCGAGATTCATAAGTTACCTGCCTCCACTTCACCAAGAATATGGCGCACAAATTTTCCGGTTAGGGATTTTATGTCTGAATCACCAGACAAAGCTTTTATATAGGCCGATCCTACAATTGCACCGGCTGCATATTTTGAAGCGATATGAAATCCTTTATGATCCTTAATACCAAATCCAAGCAGCACAGGATTGTTCAGGTGGAAGGACGCAATTCTTTGTAAATAAACAATTACATCTTCCCATACATTTTCGTTACCTGTTATTGAAGAAGTGGCCACTGCATATATAAACCCCGAGCTCAGGCTATCGAGCCGGCGCACCCGCGCTTCACTGGTTTCCGGTGTGATCAGGAAAATAAAATCGAGTCCGTATTTAAGTAAAACCTGCTTATAATTTTTTTCAAATTCATAATCAGGAAGATCAGGAATGATCAGGCCATCTATTCCTATTGCTGCCGCGTCGGAACAAAATTTTTCAAACCCATACTGTAAAACAGGATTTAGGTAGCCCATCAGCATAAGCGGAATATGCACCTCCTTCCTGATATCCTGCAGATCATGAAACAATTTTGAAATACTCATCCCGTTATCCAGGGCGATCGCATTAACCTGTTGAATCACCGGACCATCAGCCAGCGGGTCGCTATAAGGCATCCCAATCTCCACCATATCCACCCCGCTTTCCTGTAACGCCTGGATCACTTCCGGGGTGCTATCTGCTCCAGGATAACCGGCGGTGCAAAAAACATTCAGTACTGGACTGCTCTTCTGATCAAACATTTTTTTTATTCTGCTCATACTAATGACCTGTTGGTACAATGGGAATGGTGTTGTTGCCAATGGTTAACCAGTTATACCGGGGTTGCGTATTGATATCAACGGTAAGTTCATATAGCTGGTTTGCCGAATTGGTTTTAATAAAATTGATCAATACTGTATCGCCCTTCCGTTCAATAATCACTTTGCTTTTATCAGCACCAGCATCCATACATTCAAGAAATACATAACGTTCACCGAGTATATTGGAATTCATTTTAAACTCCTGGGAAGCATCTGAGCAAGTTCCTTCCACCGGCGGCATTTCAATTTTGTATTTGAGGTATGGGCCATGACTTACATCGCAGGAAATAAAAGAGGCCATCATGATTACTGTAACAATCCTATTCATAAAAAGATCAGATAAGTTCGTAAAAAGCGGAAACATTTTCCCACTGCGCATCCAGTTCAATATCGTAATGACTTTCTCTTTCTGTGACTTCCAAAAAGTGATCAAGGAAATTTTCAACGGCCTCGCAGTCTTTTGTATAGAAGATGATCTCGCGCATGCGGAAAAGTGTTGTATGTCCAACATGAACCGTTTGCGATTGTTCTTCAAGATATTGAATGATGGATTTTTCAATTTCATTGAGATAATCATACTCCTCACCTTCCGGATGCCCATACTCATTGTAGTTATCAGGAACGATACTGATGAATACAGAATAAGGAAACTGGTTTTTTAAACCCGCTTCATTCAGGTCTTTGTTAATGATGGCCACCGCCGGGTAGCCGCCTGATTCAAACTCAAATCCCGTATAGGTAGCCTTTTCACTTTTCATCGTTTACGTATTAAGCATTTCCAAAGCAAAATTCTCCATGTCTTTATCACCTCTTCCACTCAAACAAATTACTACTTTATCTGTGGACTTCAATTGCAGTTGTGCCAGCGCTGCAAGTGCGTGACCGGATTCCAGTGCCGGAATAATTCCCTCCATCCGGGCAAGCTGGATACAGGCTGCTACTGACTCGGTATCGGTGGCATGTAAAAACTTTGCCCTACCTGTTTCAAACAAATGTGCATGCAAAGGACCAATGCCCGGATAATCCAAACCAGCAGAAATGCTGTGTGGTTCCACAACCTGTCCATCCTCTGTTTGCATTACCAGGCTCCGGCTGCCGTGCAGGATGCCATCGGTGCCCAGTTGAGTGGTTGCAGCGGATTTACCAGAGGTGATTCCATGTCCGGCGGCTTCCACAGCAATGAGTTGCACCTGCCGATCATCGAGAAAATGGTAAAAAGCACCTGCAGCATTCGAGCCGCCACCAACACAGGCCAGAACATAATCAGGCAATGAAGTACCAGTTTGTTCATGCAACTGCTTCCTGATTTCATCGGAAATAATGCTTTGAAATCTTGCCACCATATCCGGGTAGGGATGCGGACCCACCACACTTCCAATTAAATAATAAGTGTCTTTTGCATTTCCAATCCAGTCGCGAATTGCTTCATTCGTTGCATCTTTTAATGTTTTGCTTCCACTCATAACAGGTATGACTTCCGCACCAAGCATTTTCATCCGCGCCACATTAGGCGCCTGCCGCGCCATATCTTTTTCGCCCATGTACACCACGCATTGCAAACCTTTTAATGCACATACAGTAGCAGTTGCCACGCCATGCTGCCCGGCACCTGTTTCTGCAATGATCCTTTTTTTACCAAGATGCCCGGCAAGCAGGATTTGTCCAATGGTATTGTTGATCTTGTGTGCACCGGTATGACAAAGATCTTCACGTTTTAAAAATACGGAAGCGCCAAAGTGCGCACTAAGCCGCTGCGCAAGGTATAAGGGTGTGGGCCTTCCAACATAATCTTTAAGCAATGAAAAATATTCTTTCTTAAATGCAGCACCCGCAATAATATCCAGGTACCTTGATTTAAGCTGTTCAATATTGGCGTACAACATTTCAGGTATAAAAGCACCGCCATACCTTCCGTAAAAACCATTTTCATCGGGTTGAAATTCCTTAAGCAGATTTGCAGCTTTTTCCCCATTCATAATTCAGATTTATAATGATTTCCGCCAGCTTTTGCTTTTATGGCGTTTATAAAAAGTGATAGTGATTTTATGTTTTTCTCACCGGGTGCAATTTCAAAACGGCTATTGATATCAATACCAAACAAAAAAGGATGTGTAAATTTTTTTAAGGCTTCCACATCGCCCGGGCCAATGCCGCCACTTAGAAAAAATGGTTTTCCAATATGCGCATTCTTCAGTAAGTGCCAGTCGAATTTTTTTCCCGTTCCGCCATAATGGTCATTATTTCCGGTATCAAATAAAAAATAATCCGCGCTTTCCATATATTGAGCTACCATTTGATCAACATCATCTGTGGCATTGATGCGAAATGCTTTTATCAATGGAAAAGATGCACGAATTTGCCTGCAGGTATCTACTGATTCATGACCATGCAACTGCACCATTTGAATTCCAAATGCGCGTGAAATATCGATTACCTGCTCCGGGGTTTCATTTACAAATACACCGATCTTTTTAATTGATAATGCAAGCATGTTTTTTCGAAGTTCCGTATTGTTGAAATCCACACACCTTGCAGATAAGGGATAGAAGATCAGTCCAGCATAATCGGCGACCAACTCCTGTAAGTCGTTCACCTGTTCCGGTATTTTCATTCCGCAAACCTTGATCTTCATTATAAATCGTATGAAAAGTTTTTAAATGCCATCATTGGGTTTTCCTGCTTCATAAAATATTCTCCGATAAGGAACCCATCGAAGCCGCCTTTTTTCAGATAATGCACATCTTCGACGCTATTCATGCCACTTTCTGCGATTTTCACATGGTCGTTCCCGATGTTTTCAACCATCCGCAGGGAATGATCCAGGTTCACTGTAAAATCTTTCAGGTTCCTGTTGTTGATACCCACCAATGCAACATGTTCACACAAATGGTTCAATTCCTGTTCATCATGGAGTTCAAGCAGCACTTCCATTTTCAGTGAAACTGCAAGTGCTGAAAATGTTTTCACCTGGTGCGGGCTCAAACATGCAGCAATCAGCAAAATGGCATCTGCACCAAATGCTCTTGCTTCCAGCACCTGGTATTCATCAATAATAAACTCTTTTCGCAAAAGCGGAACTGTGTTGTCCCTGGCACTTACCAGGTCATCGAGTGAACCGCCAAAAAATTTAAGGTCTGTAAGAACAGATATTCCTGAAGCACCATAAGCAGCATAGGCACGGGTTACGGCTTCCACACTGTTTCTGTTGTTAATGATCCCTTTTGAGGGCGACCTTCTTTTGTATTCTGCAATGATGGAAGTTTTCTTTTCATCTCGCACCGATTTGGCAAGGGAAAGCGTTTTTCTTTGAAAAAAACGTTCTTTTTCCAGTTGATTCACTGGCCAGTCTTTTTTTCGCCGCGCAACTTCCTTTTTTTTAGCGGCCACTATTTCCTCAAGAATATTCATTGGAGTTCCATCAGTTTTTTAAAAGATGTGTATGCATTACCGCTTTCAAGACTTTCCACAGCAGCATAATAGGCTTCATTATAATCGCTGTAAATGCCTGCACCATGTAAGGCCATAGCTGCATTTGCAAACACCACAGCATTTTGTGCCCACGTTCCTTCACCTTTCAATATTTGAATAAAAATTTTTGCAGCAGTGTTTACGGTGTTGCCACCGGAGATATCTGCAGGTGACACAGTGCGTTTACCTAATTCAGGTGCACCATAAATACGTTCACCATTTTTATTGATGACTTTTGTATCTGCCGTCAAAGAGATCTCATCATAACCATCCAATCCATGAATAATGGTGAAAGGCTTCCCGGTTTTCTGTAAAATGTAACTATAGATCCTGGCCATTTCGGGATTGTAAACCCCAATCAGTTGGAAAGCAGGTTTTGCCGGGTTGACCAGTGGGCCCAGCATATTAAAAAAGGTACGGAAACCAAGATCCTTTCTTATACCCGCTACTGTTTTTAATGCAGGATGAAAAAGTGGCGCATGCAGGTAAGTAATCGAAGCCGTGTCCAGTTCTTTCCTGAGGGCATCGGGTGTTGTTTTAAATTTATATCCTAATGTTTCCATTACATTGGAAGCCCCTATGCCTGAACTGGCACCATAGTTACCATGTTTTGCCATCTTCTGACCAGCACCTGCCAGGATAAAACAGGCAAGCGTTGAAATATTAAATGTGTTTTTGCCATCACCACCTGTGCCAACCACATCCAGCACATTGTAAGTTTCGAGGTCTGCATCCAGCGCCAGTTCCAGTAAACCATCGCGAAAGCCCTCCAGTTCTTCAATAGTTATGCTTCGCATAAGGTAAACTGTTATGAAAGATGCGATCTCCACCTGGTTATAGTTACCATTGGAAATATTCAGCATGATCTGCCGGCAGTCTTCGGCAGTAAGCGTTTTGTGTTCAAATAATTTTTCAAGGATCTTCTTCATATTATTGTTTGAACCAGTTTTTTAAAATTGTTTCTCCGTCGGGAGTCAGCACGCTTTCAGGATGAAATTGTAATCCCTGTACATCAAAATTTTTATGTTCCACAGCCATGATCAACCCGCTGGCATCTCTGGCAGTTACCTGGAGGTCTTCCGGAAAATCTTCTTCACTGATCACCCAGCTATGGTAGCGACCTGCAGGAAAACTTTGCGGTAGTGATTTAAATAACCCCTTTCTGGAAGCATAGACCGGAAGCGTATTTCCATCATCCGAATGAATAGAAACCGGTGTGGCCACCCCGTGAAAAACGTTTGGAATATTGATGATCTTTCCATTAAAGGCCTCCCCTATTGCCTGGTGCCCAAGGCAGATCCCTAATATTGATTTAGTAGATGCATATTCCCGCACTAATGGCAATAATAAACCTGCTTCGGATGGAATACCTGGTCCGGGAGAAAGCAGGATCTTGTCATAATCCTTTACTTTTTCCAGTGGAATTTCATCGTTCCGGAATACATCAATCTGTGCATCTGCAACTTTTTGTATCAGGTGTACCAGGTTGTAAGTAAAAGAATCATAATTGTCAAAAACAAGCACGCGCATTTAAACCGTTTTAAGTGTTGAGTGAATAGATCCTGCCATGCTGATGGCTTTTTTTAAGGCTGCCAGTTTATTGCCCACTTCTTTCCTTTCTGTATCGGGATCACTTGCAGCAACGATGCCGGCACCCGCCTGGTAAATGAGCTGGTTGTTCCTGCACAACAGACTACGGATCATGATAGCATGATTCACACTTCCATTAAAACCCACAAAACCGATGGCTCCGCCATAAAAACTTCGTTTTTCATTTTCCAGTTCGTCGATCAGTTGCAGTGCCCTGAATTTAGGGGCGCCACTTAATGTTCCGGCAGGAAAAGTCTGGAACAATATATTAAATGGATTTGTATCTGCAGCCACCTTACCTGTTACCTCACTTACCAGGTGAATCACATGGGAGTAAAACCGTACTTCCCTAAAAGCCTGCACCTGCACATCCGTGCAGATCTTTGAAAGATCATTGCGTGCCAGGTCTACAAGCATTACATGTTCTGCATTTTCTTTCGGATTGGACTGCAATGCTTCCGCCTGCAACAGATCTTCCGCTTCATTATGGCTGCGCGGAAAGGTTCCTGCTATTGGATTTAAAACAGCTTTTCCGTTTTTGATCAACAGCTGCGATTCAGGGGATGATCCCATTAGTTTATAATCACCATAATCAAAATAAAATAAATAGGGCGAGGGATTAATATACCTTAATGCGCGGTATACATTAAAATCATCACCCTGGAAAGCCTGGCTGTATTGCCTGCTTAACACTACCTGGAATACATCACCGCGCAAACAACTTTGAATACCTCTTTTTACATTTTCAATAAAGGCAGCATCATCCATACCCGAATGCTCCGGCGATGTTACATGAAAAGGATAAACAGGAACATCTTTACTACGGATCAGGGCTTCAACGATCGCTACTTCTGATTCAATTCCTTCAATGTTGTTTTCCAGGATAAGCAATTCATCTTTGTAATGATTAATGGCAATGATATACTGGTAAAGACGGTAACGGAGCACAGGAATTCCATTTTCACCATTTCCTTTTTTACGAAAAGAAACAGATTCGAAAAAAGGTATCGCGTCAAAACTGAAATAGCCATACAATCCCTGCGCCAATGCAGCTTCATTGCCCTGGGGCTCTGTTTCGAAAACCTCCATATAATTCAACAGCATTTTCTCCAGGTCGTTCTTTGCTTTCAGCATTTTCTTTTCGGCTTCTCTTCCAGGATATTTTATCTCTGCTGAAAGGTCCTCATGTACTTCAATTCCACCGATCGCGTTGATGCCTATAAAAGAATAGCTGTTTTCAGAAGCATGACTATCGGTGCTTTCCAGTAAGATGGTATCTCTGAACCTGTCTCTCAAACGCAGGTAGATGCCAACGGGGGTAAAAATATCCGCTAGCCCTCTCGAAACATTGGTCCTGATCTTAATTTTTTTCATTGCTTCTCATCATTAAATAAAAAAACCCCGCATGCGGGGTTCAATATGATAAATAAAACTATAGCAATAGCCTTACTAAACCCCGGGAGAGTTTGTATGCCACCACCAATGTTTGTTTATTAACTGATTCATTCCAGTGCAAATATGCAAAGGGCATGGGATTTGGACAAATATTATTTTACCTTTTAACACATTGACATGCTTATTCAACACCGACATGAGGATTCCAAAGGCGTTTTTTTTATTTCGGGGGAGGCTGAAGAAATTCTTGCAGAGATCACCTATTCAATACAGGTTGATGGCAATATCCTTATTGAACACACCGAGGTGGACGATGAATTACGCGGTCAAAACATTGGTTTACAACTTGTGCAGGCTGTTGTGGACTATGCACGTTCGCAAAAATTAAAACTGATCCCGCTTTGTTCGTTTGCCAAATCCGTGATTGATAAAAAGCCAGAGTTCCGGGATGTGTTGCAGGAAAGTTAGGTGAAGAATAGTTTAACTGGTGCTTAGTTTCATATTTACCATAAAACAAAAAATCATGAACGAAACGCTGCGTATTTGCGTACCACTCATGATGAAAATCTGTTGAGAGATTTCAGGGATGTATAAATAGTTCCCGGATCTTTTCTTTCCTGATATAAAAGCTGCCGCCAGCCTTGTCTTCAGTTTGCCAGTGGCCGTCGACATAGGTTTTGCGTTTATTAATACTTCCCTTCATTGTAATCACACTTCCTTCAAGGCTGGTATAAGTAAATATGAGCAGCGAATCACCCTGAAGTTTGTAAGTACCCATACATTTATTAGCCTCTTCAACCGGACCACAATAAATTTCTACCTGGTTACCTTCTTCAAATTTAACCACAACAGGTTCCTTGGTCTCATCCACTCTGTAAATGCCTGTCCATAATCCATTTACTGTCTCTACATGATCGCCTTTGAATCCAAAAAGAAATAAAGTTGCGATACTCAATATTATTGCTTTCATAAGCCCACATTTAAAGTACACAACTATTAAGAGTAACAATTGTGCCAAATGAGCAGGCTTACAACAATCCTTTTGTAGAAGGCAGCATGGCTTTCAGCGGGTCTTTTTTACATGCCATTTTTAATGCTTTTGCAAAGGCCTTAAAGATGGCTTCAATTTTATGGTGCTCATTTTCCCCTGAACAATGGATATGCAGGTTACAACGTGCTGCTTCTGAAAAAGATCTGAAAAAATGATAAAACATTTCGGTGGGCATTTCACCTATTTTTTCCCTGCGGAAATCTGCATTCCAGACCATCCAACTCCTGCCGCCAAAATCGATCAGTACCTCAGCAGCGGATTCATCCATAGGAAGTGCAAAACCATATCTTTCAATTCCTTTTTTATTCCCCAGGGCTTTTAAAAATGCTTCACCCAGGGCGATCCCTACATCTTCAATCGTATGGTGCTCATCCACGCCAATCAGCGCAGGCGGCTGGTGCAGATCGCCAGTGGCTTTAATTTTAAGGTCCATCATTCCATGCCTGGCAATCTGCTCCAGCATGTGGTCAAAGAATCCAATCCCGGTTTTAATCTCCGCATTTCCCCAACCATCAGGATTTAATTCAATGCTGATCCGGGTTTCAGCCGTTTTTCTTTCATGCAAAACCTTTCTGTCTGTTCGTTTTAGGAATTCATAAATTTCTTTCCAGTCTTTTGTTTCCAGTGCAATCACCTTATCCAGGTTGTCCTGCAGGTCACTGATTTCGGCCTTCCCTAGCTCAGGATTAGTTTTGATCCAGATGGCTTTACAATTCAGATTTTTGGCCAACTGCACATCAGTGATCCTGTCGCCAATAACATAGGATCCAGGAATATCATAATCGGGATTGTTTATATAATTTCCAAACATGCCAATGCCTGGTTTTCTTGTTGGAAGAAGGTCTTCGGGCATGGAACGGTCGATCAGTTCTTCTTTAAAAACAATGCCTTCGCTTTGAAATGTTTGCATGACCAGGTTGTGAGCTGGCCAGAACTGCTCCTCGGTAAATTTTGGGGTACCCAGACCATCCTGGTTGGAAACCAAAACAAGTATATAATCCAGTTCTTCTGCAATGCGTCCCAGGTATTTAAAAACCAGCGGATAGAAAATGACTTTTTCAAATGCATCGATCTGGTACAATGGTGGGAATTCCTGGATCATAGTACCATCGCGATCAATAAATAAAATTCTTTTCTTTTTAATTTCCATCATGCTTTGTTATATGCTTTTAAAATTTCAACCAGTTCTTTGTTTTCTGATGCTGTACCAATACTCATGCGCAAACAATTCTCACAACCCTTCATCCTGCTTTTATCAGAAACAAGAATGCCATGCTCCTTCAAGTGTTCATAAACAGCGCGCGCATCTTTACACTTTACCAGAAGAAAATTTGCATCACTGGGATACACCTGTTCAACTACTTTCACTTCCTTTAAATCAATTATAAGCTGATCGCGTAATTCAATTGTTTCAAGTATCATGGTATTCACATCGGCAAGATGGTCGAGTGCCTGAATCACCATCTGCTGGCTGTTGGAACTGATATTGAACGGAGGCCTGATCTTATTGAATAACTGTATGATCGGTTCCGATGCCATGGCCATACCAACACGTAATCCAGCCAGACCCCATGCTTTTGAAAATGTGTTATATGAAAAGAACAAAGCGGTGAAGATCGTTGAGCCGCTTGGTTTTGGTAAATGCAGGTTAAGCATTGCCATTCCCAAAAATGAATTCTATGATGA
>MWWA01000073.1_pt1 | contig 32009 bp, 28 predicted proteins | sample 1047341 | NCBI WGS metagenome assembly MWWA01 (sample SAMN06349978, study PRJNA376086) | soil metagenome | isolation source: MS5-1 sample Antarctic (ecotone) soil | place: Antarctica | collected 2015-01-13
GATGTCACCTATAACAAAGGAAAAAACACCAACGAGAATAATATTTTTGCCGATTATTTTGCCATGCAGCCTTCAAAGGTAAGATTGGTTGGACGGCCATCTACAAAGATCTGCGGTGCATTATTTCTCAAAGTAATATTGCCATCAATATCCACATTGATAGAGGGCACATTACGCATCACATCAATAGCAGTTCCTCCGGCAGAAACGATGTTCCTGTCCACATTAAAGATCTTCCTGTCGATTCCCATTTGAAGCATAGGCCTGTTTGCAGTTACGGTAACTCCGCCCAAAACCTGGTCATCTATTTCCAGTTTAATATTGCCCAGATCTTTATCCAGTGCACTTAACATGGTGGAAGGATCTGCATTTCTTGAAGGCATTTCAAAATTCACGGCAGCTTCATAGGATTTAAAGCCGATACCCGTAACTCTTATTTTATAGCGTGCCATCGCAGGAACGTTTTCAATGCTGAAATCACCTGTAGCTGAGGTTAACATGCCCCCAACGATCACTTCTTTTTGTTTTTTGGTGGCTGAATCCATCCGGGAAGTGACCAATGTAATAGAAGCCGCATCAATGCCTTTATTGGCCGCATCAACAATTTTTCCATAAAACCTTCCCATTGGTGCCTGGCCTCCACCTCCGCGCATCTGCGGCATTTGGGCCAAACAAATGGTGGTAAGAAAGGAAAAAAAGATTCCTGTAAGTATTTTTCTCATGTATTTTATTTGAACGGCTGCAAAGGTAACCGTAAGCCCAGTGGAGATTAAGAGGCGTTAACCATTATTAACAATAAAGAGTATGAATGGTTGCATAGGAAGACCAGCGGCAAATAAAACCCCCGCTTTTGCGGGGGGATGGGTGACTGACCGGGTTCGAACCGGCGACCCCTAGAATCACAATCTAGTACTCTAACCAACTGAGCTACAATCACCGTATTGGCGCAAAAATAATAAATAGTTTCAAATAAAAATTCGGGACAGGAATCTTTGTAAAGAAAGAATGATTTAATTTATAGCATGAGGTTTGAGTGGGAGGTTAACAAAGGTTAGCGTTTTGCAATGAATTTTACCTTCTGTCAAAAACGTTTGTTAAACAGATCCTTATGTTTATTAAACCCTTTTTTTTAAACTAAATTTGATACCATGCCCAAGGCATTAAAATATATCTTGAATATGAAAAGACTTCCAGTATTGATTGTGATGGTAGCGGCTTTTGTTTTCCTTGCTATTGAAACCATGGGAACAACAGGAGATAAAACGCCTCCCACACGCTATGAAAAAATTCTCCAGATCGTAGGTCAGATCCTTACCCAGGGTCACTACAGCCCCAAAGAAATTAATGACGATTTCTCCAAAAAGGTTTTCCAGAAATATTTTGAAGAACTGGATTCTGAAAAAAACATTTTCCTTCAGGGCGACATAAAATCCCTCGAAAGGTTTTCTACAAAAATTGATGATGAAATTAAAGGAGCCCCGGTTCAGTTTTTCCTGGAAGCGGGTAAGATCTTTAATATAAGAAGTGAAGAAGTGTCTCTTATTTATAAAGACATTTTAGGAAAGCCATTTGATTTTCAAACTGCAGAATCTATAAATGCAGACAATAAAAAATTAAATTTTTCCAAAACAGAAGGTGAAAGACGGGAATCCTGGAGAAAGCGTTTGAAATATCTTACGCTCCAGCGTTATGTAGATCTTCTTGAGGCAAGGGAAAGCAATAAGGGAAAAGAAGGCTTTACAGTAAAGTCGGATGCTGAACTTGAAAAAGAAGCAAGAGAAAAGGTGAAACTTACTATGGACCGGATCTTCGATCGTTACCGGGTTAAATTCAACGATGATGAAAAATTCAGCGTGTATGTCAACACCATAACTTCCATGATGGATCCTTTTACAGAATTTTTTCCTCCAGTAGATAAACGGTATTTCGATGAACAGCTCAGTGGCTCTTTTTATGGCATTGGTGCCCAGTTAACCTATGAGGAAGGAAATATAAAAATTTCAAGTGTGTTACCTGGCGGACCTGCACATAAATCCGGCGAAATTGAAGTAGGTGATGTGATTGTAAAAGTGGGACAGGGAAGTGAAACTGCAATTGAATTAACAGGTTATGATGTTACTGATGCTGTAAAGATTATACGTGGACAGAAGGGTACAGAAGTGCGCCTTACTGTCAGGAAAAAAGACGGAAGCCTTAAACCTGTGAACCTGATCAGAGACAAGATCGTACAGGATGAATCTTTTGTTAGAAGTGCCGTGATCAATGAAGGATCTTCAAGGATCGGTTATATTTTTCTACCTGAATTCTACGCAAATTTTGAAGATCCCACAGATGGTCATCGCAGTTCAGTGGATGTTGCCAGGGAAGTAAAGAAACTAAAAGAAGAAAAGGTTGATGGAATTGTAATTGACCTTCGTAATAATGGTGGAGGTTCGTTGTATGATGTGATCCAGATCGCCGGTCTGTTCATCGATCAGGGGCCAATTGTACAGGTAAAAGACAGGGAAGGACCTCCACAGGTTATGCGCGACCGCGATGCGGGTGTATTGTATGACGGTCCGCTGGCTGTAATGGTTAACGAGTTCAGTGCTTCTGCATCTGAGATCTTCGCTGCAGCCATGCAGGATTATGGAAGGGCCATCATTATTGGAAGTACCAGCACTTACGGTAAGGGAACGGTTCAAAGACCTATTGGCCTGGATCCACAGTCCAATTACCTTTCTTCCAATTCTGAACTGGGCTCTTTAAAACTGACACTTCAGAAATTTTACAGGGTCAGTGGTGCTTCCACACAATTAAAAGGTGTTGAGCCGGATATTATAGTGCCTACTGTTTATGAATACCTTAAGTTCAGGGAAAGAGATAACCCCGGCGCGCTTCCATGGGACGAAATTTCAAAAGCAAGTTATAAAAAATGGCAGCCCGGTTTCGACATGCAGCTGATCACCAATGCCGGTAAGACAAGGATCGCAGGTGACACGATTTTCAGCAATATTAAAAAGAAGACAGACCTGCTGGCCAAATTCGATGAAAAAGTATATCCATTACAAATCGATCAATACAAACAGCGCCAGAAACTTACCCGCGAAACCATCAGGGAAATAGAAAAACTGGTAAAGCTGCAAAATGCAATGGATATTAATTTCCTGGTGCAGGATCAGCAAAGGTATGTGTCAGAAGATAAGGATAAGAACGAACGTTACAAACAATGGCTGGCTAACATTAGCAAAGATATCTATGTAGACCAGGCCATCAAGATCATTCATGATATTGTAAACCAACAGAACCTGGCAAAGACGAAAGAGCCGGTAAAAACTTTTTAATAATTTGATAATTATTGCAAGCCGCCCCCGGGCGGCTTTTTTTATTGATTGAAGTTGGATGGCCTAAATGCCATAGCGTTCTTTCAGTATAGATACATGATGTAATGCATGACCGGGAATGATATACCCAATGGCTTCCACCGAAATGGGTTGTTCATTTGACATGCCAACGGCATTTTGTTGTTCATCATCAAATGACTGAAAGAGTAACAATGCAGACCTTCTCACATACAGGTATTCTTCTTTAAGTTCACTAGGCTGCCTTCTGTTTGCTTTCGCATTCAGGGCAAAAAGATTTTCATCAAAACCTGGAAGGGGCGTAGGGTCCATTCTTGCAATTCTTAAAGCCCTGTAAGAAAATATTCTTTCGGTATCAATCAGGTGTTGCACCATTTCCTTAACGGTCCATTTACCTGGCTGGTAAGCATGATCCCATTTCTCCTTATTGATACTTTCCAAAACAGACTGCACTTCATCAACATGTTCACGGAGCGCTGGCAAAAGATTATTGTATTTTACATGCTGAATATAACGATGGTAAAAAACGGGTGCATTTAATTTGTCCAAAGCAGGCATAAAAAACTTTTGTTGAAATTACTCATTCCTGTTGTGATGTCTTTTTCTTTATTTTAACTGGCAGTTTTTTTCCAGACCATTCCTGTTGCTGAAAGAAATCTAAATCGTTCCAGCTTTCTGTAACATCCGTAAGTTCTTTTGATAAATTGCAAATATTAATTTCATGTCCGGATCGTGCTTCTACAGGCATTCCGGTTAGTCTTCTGGATGAATGTTTTGAATCCATGGTTTCTGCGGGGCAACTTTCTATTTCAATTTTTCATTTCCTCTGGCTGAAGCGATATTTTGCATACAGCTTCATTATAATAATTGATTAATTCAATGGCCCGATGCGCAGCGGTGTGGTATTCCAAAACTTTTTTCCGCGCATTGGTTCCAATAGCAATTCTTTCTTCTTCATTTATTTCCGTCAGGTACCGGACCGTATCTACACATGAATGGGAAATCAGGATCTCTTTTCCCGGTTTAAAAAAAGATTCCAAACCGTCCCAATAATCACTGATCACAGGTGTGCCGCAAGCGGCGGCTTCAAATAATCTTACACTTGGAGCATACCCTGATTTGATCATGTCGGTGCGTGTGATGTTCTGCGTAAAACGTTGCTGGTTGTAAAAGGATCGATGATCTGCAGGTGCCAGGTGTTCAATTCTTTCTACATTTACACCCCAGGTTATGTCATCGGGGTATTGAGGTCCTGCCACAACAAAACGTTGATCCGTTAATTTTCCAGCCGCATGTATCATCAGGTCTTCAAGTGGCTTTTGCCTGTCAACACTATAGGTGCCGAGATAACCAAGGTCCCATTTTTTTTGTTGCCTTTCTGGGTAATACAATTCTGGGTCAACAGAACAATATAACGCACGCGCCATTGGAGATGCATAACATTTTTCCAAAAGCTTTAATATTGGACCCCCGGTAAAAGAAAGATAGATGTTGTATTGAGGAATTTGCAAAGGATGCAGGTATTCAAAATCTTCTTTATCCATTTTTGCAAGTGTAACCGGTGTATCAATATCATAAAAAGCAGTTACTCCCTTAGCAAGCCTGAAAACAAGATCACCTGCCTCCACCCCCTGGGGCGTGTAAGACCCTACGATCACCAGGTCTGCATCGCAAATTTGCGCTCCATAGTTTTGTTCTAGTTCTTTAAGATCGTTATACAAAATAGTGGTGCAGAATTCAGGTGAAGCCATATCCCGGTTGGCCGCATACCAGGGTGCATTTTTTTCAAAGAATGTGATTTTATGTCCTGCACGGTTTAACTCCCTGATCAGCGCACGGTATGTTGTTGCATGACCGTTCCCCCACGAGGAAGTTATTGATAAACCAAGGATCGTGATTTGTAATTTTTCTTTGGTCATGCTTTCGTTTTTACTTTGAAAAATTCAGATTCAAGTATCCTGTCAAGTTCTTCAGCCCTTTGTGTATAAGTATGTTTGGCAAGCACTTTCTTTAATGCAGCCTTCCCAATCTCAAGTGCATTTTCCCATCTAAGATCCCTGAGCATTCGTACAACATCTTCACCGTTCCTGGCTACCAGTATCTCTCTTCCGGGCTCAAAGAATTCATTTATCCCTTCCCAATAATCTGTAATCACGCAGGCGCCTGCACCTGCGGCTTCAAAAACACGGGTAGCAGGCGAGAAGCCATATTTCGCCATGCTGTCTCTACTGATGTTTAATACTGCTTTGGCAGAACAATTCAATTGATTATGATCTTTCGTATATACATGCCCGGTATAATGAATGTTTGAAGTCATGCTTTTATCCATCCACCCGCTTCCTCCAAGCAGAAAACGTTTACCAGGCATTGCCGCAGCTGTGTAAAAGAAAAAATCATCTACTCTTTTTTCCCTGTCAGGCAGTCTGTTACCAAGAAAACTCAGGTCTGCCTCAAACGTTGACGCTTTAACGACCGGATGGTGTGTGGACGGATCCAGTGCATTGTAAATGGGAAAACAGTTCACCGCCCCAAATGATTTGTAAGCATTGATCACAGGATGACCACCTCCATAGGTCAGCACCAGGTTATACTGCTTCACCAGGTCTCTGAATGGATCATTTACATCCTGTTCCATTCTGTCAAGCGTGGCCGGAGCATCCACATCCCAGAAAATAATGAACTTACCTTTTTTCCTCAAGCCTGCAATTTCTTTTTCAAGAAAGCCATCCAGCACACCCACTCCACTAGTTTTTATAATTACATCTGCATCCATTGCCGCATCCATAGCCTGCAATGCCGATACTTCATCTGGCTGGTAAATATGAATTGTGGCATAGCCTGGATCATCCATATCGCGGTGGGTCTGGCGGTCATAAGCATCGGGTTCAAAAAAATCAATGGTATAACCTATTTCATACAATGCTTTTATAATGCCCCTGTAATAAGTGGCAGCGCCATTCCAGTAAGCTGAAACAAGACTCGATCCAAAAAAAGCGAGTTTCATTTTACAAATTTAAACGTTACCTGCATGGATTCCCATATCCCTGCAAATTTGATACAATTCGTCAATGCGGATTTTGCAACTGTGTTTTTGACTGATGGTCTTCAATCCATTTTCTTTCTGCAAAGATGCGGCTTGATCATCTGTCATTAAGTTTTCCATCCACTGCATCATCTCTTTTTTATTATGCACCATTTTATAATCCCTTCCTTCGGTAAACAGATCTTCCTCGTCGATCCACGGCGCCGACAAAAGCGGTATGCTGCAGGCCATGGCCTCGAAAGGACGAATTGTTGGTATGCCAGGCAGTGCCTTTACATAAGGTCTTCGGGGTACATGAATGGTTAAACGATGTTGCGCAAATACTTCCGGTGCTTTATAATTTGGCAACCATCCCCCATAGGTAATTCCTGCATTGCTTAATGCTTCCAGGGCATGATCCGGGTAGCGTACCCCATAGATGGTGGCTTTTAATTTTAATTCTTTTACGGGCTCAATTAAAAATTCAAGTAGTTCTTCAGCTCTTTCATCATCTCCCCAGTTGCCAATCCAAACCAGGTCGCCTTTTATTTCCTTTTCTTTCTGCGGAAAAAAAATATTTGTATCAGCTGCCTCATGCCAGGTCCATGCTTTTTTAATCCAGCCTTCTTCCAGGTATATCCTCCGGATCACTTCACCAAAAGCCAACACGCCATCATAATGCTGCAAGTCGTACTGACTCATACTTCTCCTGTCGGTAACCGCACGATGGTGGGTATCATGAAACAAGAGTTTAAAAGATCCTTGTTGCCTGGCAGCGCCTATTTGTTTTACAAGAAAATGTTCATTCCATTCATGAACAATCACCAGGTCAGCATCTTTCAATTTTTCTTCCAGTTCTGGTTGCGCGGGGTCATAAAAGCTACTGTTTAATAATGGATAATAGTTATAAAATTCTTCTATCGCTTTTTCTCCGTAATCGTTTTTTAAATTTGAAAGGCTCCATCCATCCATGGGTTCATATATAGTTACATCATTTCCCCGATTAATCAATTCAGTAGCCATACCCCGCAAAAAATGCGCGTTGCCATGGTTCCAGTCGGACAATAAAGAATGATAGAATAAAACAATTTTCATTTTAGGCAATTTCACTTCGCTGATTTTTTGCGTGTATCATCATGGTATAAGTATCCAGGTAATTTTCAGCCATGAATGAAGATGTATATTCTTTTGCTTTTTCCTGGGCCTTTTTTGAAAGAACTGATCGCGTTCCGGGATCCTTCATCAGGTGATTTAAAAGATCTGCCAGTTCTTTTGGATCATCTGTGTCAACATATACAGCAGCATCATCCCATAATTCTTTAAGTGAAGCAATATTACCCAGCACAAGGGCACAACCTGAAAGCGCAGCTTCAAGCACTGAAAGTCCAAAGGGTTCATATTTTGCTGGCGATGCAAATACGGATGCGCTGGAAAGTTCTTTTGCCACCTGCGCTTCATCCAGTGGCCCCAGGAAATTTATCGTGGTGGTGAATGCTGAATATTGGTTATCTGAAAATTCCTGTTCGCCGGCAATCCTGATCTCATAAGGAATTTGCGCTGCAACTTTAGAAAGCAGTTCAATATTTTTAGCCTTGTCCCAAATTCTTCCCATACTAAAAATGTATGGTTGCTTTGGATTTGAATAAAATTGTTTGGGGTTGCGCCCGTTCCGGATCACACGACTTTTAATTTTACCTGTATAGGTATTAAAAATATTTTCTAGAATGGTGTATGTTGGTGCGATCACAAGTCCTGCTCCTTCGAGCCCATTTTTAACCCTATGGTAATATGCCTCCCATTCAGATGAAGGAGCTTCGCCGGTAACTGATTTAAACCATGAATACACATCCGAATGTGCCACCACGATTGTTGGTGCTTTGAATCTTAACGCGCCAAAGCTATACCCGTTTAAATGCACAAGATCTGGCTGAATGGATGTTTCAAGTTCCAGCAACCATTGTCCGGATGCGTCGATATCCTTCCATGGGTCTTTCATCCATTCCAGTACAAATCCCGTTTCAATGACCTGCACATGGTGGAGTGCATCAACAGATTTTTTCTGATTTGCTGTTATTTTCCTTCCCATTGTAACCAGCACAAATTGCACACCATGCAATTGCAATGACCTGCAAAGTTCAATGGAATAATTCCACACCCCTCCAACGGTATCAGTGGTCATTAATACTTTCATTGAAATTTATATTTCGTAAATCAGGTCTACTACTTCCGCAGATGAAAGGTATTGTGCGGCGGTGGGATCCCATGTTGAATCCACTGATAGTTTTTTTATCCATTCCACTATTGCTTTGCCACCCCAGTCGTCGGGCTGATCAAACAAAACTTCCGTTTTAGTTCCGTTATATTTAAGCGCCTGGAAATCGTAAAAAGAGCCATTGATATTCTTCATGGCCACACCGCCTTTGGTTCCATAAAAAGCCGCTTCGATTACAGCATCACGTCCAACTTTTAAATTCCACGAACAGGCAAGATGAACAGCAATATCCTTGTCCAGCGCCAGCTGCACCTGCGCATAATCCTCCACTTTGTTTTTTCCTTTACAGGAAATGCCCTGTGCATACAACAGACTGTCTACATTAAGCACATGAGGAAAATCCAATGCATAAAGCACCAGGTCAATAAGGTGTATCCCGAGGTCAAGCACGCATCCTCCACCAGATAGTTTGTGGTCATAAAACCAGGGCTTGTCCGGACCATAAGCGTTATGAAATTTCAAATCTACTGCGAAGATCTTTCCCAGTTCACCGGATTGAATGATTTGATGAATCACTTTAAAAGCTTTTGTGTACCGGTAAGAAAAATCCGCACCCAATAATTTATTGGCCTTTTTTGAAGCCAGGATCAATTTGCTCACCTCATCTGCATTTCTTCCTAATGGCTTCTGACAAAAAACAGATTTTCCTTGCTGAAAGGCATTTATGGATTGTTCCATATGAAATGCACTTGGTGTGGCAATCACCACTGCATCTATGAAAGGATCCATTATAACATCCTGTAATTGCCTATATATTTTTCCGTCTGGAACAATTGCAGATGCTGCTTTGATACATTCTTCCGAGGTATCCGCGAATGAAATGATCTCCGCCAGACCGGAGTCTTTTGCAGCCTGCATCCTGTTTCTCCCGATCCATCCAACACCGCAAAAAGCGAGGCGGGGTTTTGTATTTACCACTGTTTCCAAAAAGTAAAATTTATAAATGAATGAATGCTTTCATAAATCCATCCGGACGATCAATCGTTTTTTGAAAACCTACATCGAGAGCGTCCAGAGATAAAATGTCGGTGTACAAAGCTTCCGGCTGAAGAATTCCGCTTACCACTGCAGTAACAGCTTTCTTCATTCCATCAACGTATTTTGCAGGCGCTCTTTCGTGTGCATTGATTACTTCAATTCCTTTCCAGTTCCACTTTTGAAAGTTTACCTGCCTTAATCCATCCTGGTGGAAACCGGCAACGATCAATTGCCCCCTTTCTCCAATGATCTCCGTAGCAATATCCAGGGCTTCCTGTTTACCTGTAGCTTCAATTACGCGTGTACATAAATTTTTGCCAGTGAACGCTTTCACCTTCTCCAATACTTCCCAGGGTGCTGTCATGGGAATGCATAGATCCGCCCCATAGTTTTCTGCAATTCCAAGCGAATAATTTCTTCTTGAAATAGCGATCACATTTGCGCCTGCATGTTTTGCCAGCTGGCAAAGTAAAGCGCCTAAAAATCCAATGCCTATAATAGCAACCGTATCATTTTTGGTAATGTCACTTCTGGAGAAAATATTCATGGCGCATCCGAGTGGCTCCCCGGGGAATGGCTTTGATGCAAGTGCTTCAGGCAATTTTACCATGACTTCTTCATTGGCAATATCATATTCTGCATATCCGTTGGCGGAAAGAAAAGCCACGCGGTCGCCCGACTTGAATGCTTTCACCAACGCTCCAACAGCATCAATGGTACCCCAGGCTTCATGTCCTGGCGCGCCAGGTGCCTGCGGATATTCAAACCATTCACGTCCCTGCCACAAGGGAATGCTGGATGCACAAATACCGCAACCTTCTATTCTTATTCTAACTTCATGATCACTGATGTCTGGCGTGGCTGTCTTTATTAATGCTACGCATCCAGGTTTTTTCAATACGGCTGCGATCATATTACCTCTTTATAATTTGAAATGGCTGTTTTATTCTTTTTATTGTCAGAAACCTCCTGCTCTTGTAACCAGTTGTATAAAGCGCGGATCCCTTCAGCAGTTACTGTTTCAGGATACCATCCGGTTTGGCGGCTGAATTTTAAAATATCGGATACATAATATTTTTGATCACCTTGTCTCCATTCTTCAAAGGTAACCTGTTGTTTTGTGCCTGAAAGCTCCCGGATGTACGCAAGCAATTCAAGCAAACTAATGGTGTTTTCCGGTCCGCCTCCAATATTAAACGCCTGCCCCGAAAGTTGTTTTATGTGTTTACCTGCCAGCAGGAACGCATCTACAAGATCATCAACATATAAAATGTCCCTGACCTGTTTTCCATCACCATAAATCGTGACAGGATTATTTTTTAAGGCCTGTATGAGGAAATGTGCCACCCACCCCTGGTCTTCAGTTCCACATTGGTGCGGACCATAAATACAACTCATCCTGAAAACCATTGTTTGCAGTCCATAACTTCTTGAATAATCCAGAATATACTGATCGGCAATACCCTTGGTACAACCATATGGACTATGAAATTCAAGATTTCTTTTTTCATTGATACCATTGTTTTGGACAAAAGGATCTTCAGCACGATACCGCGTATCATCGGCTAACATGTTGACATCATCGAGATCTCCATACACTTTATTTGTTGATGCGTAAATGATGGGAGGCTGATGATTGGATAGCCTGATGGCCTCAAGAATATTGAGTGTACCTTTTGCATTCACACTGAAATCATGGACTGGATCAGCCAAACTCGAAGTAACCGCAACCTGGGCTGCAAAATGGTAAACCATTTCTGCATTTGCTACCGCTGTTGACACCGCAGTAAAGTCCCTCATATCACCAATCATGATCTGTAACTGTGCCGGATATTTTTCCCTCAGCCAGAAAAGATTTTTTTCAACACCAGGCCTGGAGAGATTATCCAGCACCATTACATTTTTACCTGCTGACAACAGCCTGCTCGCCAGATTGGTACCTACAAAACCAGCACCTCCTGTTATCAGTGTATAAGGTCTATTGTTTGAGGATGCTGGTAAATCTGCCGTCATCCATTCGAATTCAGTAATTCTATCAGTTCCGAAAAGCGTTAGCAGTGTAAATAATAATTTAGGTGTATTGTCTGCATGCTTGATACCAAAATGGTATTCTCTTTCGTCCAGGTGGTACCTGTCAACCGCGGGGAGTGCGGGTGAAAGATCTTTTAATCCATACCAGAAAACCTTTTCAGCATCCGACCGGGTAGCAAGTATAAATTCTTCCAGTTGCTTTTTTTCATTGTGCTGCCATGTAGAAAATCCTGCTTCAGTGATCCATAGTTGTGCTGCACAATTATTTTCAATTAGCACCTGCCTGATTTTTTGTATCTCGGTATTCCATCCTTCCCAGTTATAATCAAAAACGCCGGGAAACCCATGAATGCCTACGACATCGATGTACTCCATCAGGTTTTTCCGAAACATGTGTCTGAGCCAGAGAGGATCTATGGGACTCATACCACCGAGCACCGTTTTCTTTCCTTTTTTTCTGGCCCAATTGGCAGCACCGCCCACCATTTCGCAGAAAACATTCCAGTCTTCATCCAGTGTAAAATCATACTCTGCAATGTTATTCGGTTCATTCCAAAGTTCGATGTACTCGAAATGCTTCCCGTAAGCGGTAATCACCAAATCTACAAAATGAGCGAGTTGTTTCGGGTCGGCAGGAGGAGAGGAGGATTTTGATTTTATACCGAGTGAAGGGGGCGTATATAAAATGCAGGGTAATACTTTAAATGAAACACCCAGTTTTTGAAACATCCAGTCGTACCATTCTTTTCCACCTGGCCTGTGCCAGTCGGCCCACGACAAGTTGGTGCGGATCTGTGAAATATTAATTTTTTTGAGGTCGTCAATTGATCGTTCAACTTCTTCAAACTGGTTCATGTGAAACCATTGAACAAAACCAATTTTCCCTGCTTCACCTTTCCTGTTAGTTTCTGATAATTCTGTCATGCTCCCTGGTTTAATTAACAGTCAATCCTCTTTCTGCTAGCTCATGACTGGCCATGTTAACTTTATCTTCTGCTGTCTGATCCTGAAGCCATGCGGCGAGTTCGATTAAACCATCTTCAAACGAAACACGGGGTTCATATCCCAGTATTTCTTTTGCCCGGGTAATGTCCGCAAAACAATGCCGAATATCGCCCACCCTGTATTTCCCGGTAATCTCAGGTTCAATTTCAACTTTATTTAAAATGGATGCGAGCTTCTCTGCTATTTCTACCACAGAATAGGATTGGCCGCTACCAATATTAAAGACTTCAAAATTCGCTTCTTTTTTTTCCATTGCAAGGATGGATGCAAGTGCCACATCATGCACACTTACAAAATCTCTCTTTTGCAATCCATCTTCAAAGATCAAAGGAGGATTGTTATTTAAAAGCCGGGAAGCAAAAATGGCGAGCACCCCTGTATAAGGGTTGGAAAGCGCCTGCCGGGTTCCATACACGTTAAAAAGCCGCAAGGCAACCGTTGGAATGTGATAAGCCCTGCCTAACATCAGGCAAAGTTTTTCCTGGTCATATTTTGAAAGTGCATAAACCGAAGAAAGCGAGGGCATTTTATTTTCGGGAGTATGAAATGGTTTCAGTTCTTTGCCATGTTCATCATACATTTCCCATCTGGCAGATTTCAAATCAACGATCTTTCTTTCATTTCCGGTGGATATTCTTTCTTGTGCATCTCTATACAACCCTTCCCCATAAATACTCATGCTGGAAGCCACTATCAGTTTTTCCACAGGATGTTTTATAAGCGCTTCAAGAAGTACAGCTGTTCCAAGATTATTTACTTCAGTGTAATTTTTAATTTCATACATACTCTGACCCACACCAACCATTGCTGCGTAATGATAAACCACATCCATCCCCTGGAGCGCTTTTTTTACCATTCCGGCATCCCGCACATCACCTGCAATCAATTCAACATCTGGGTGCAAATAGACTGGCCTTATACAGTTTGGGCCGTGAACCTGTTCGCATAGATTATCAAGAACACGTACCTGGTGTCCTTTTTTTATTAGTGCATCTGCCAGATGGGATCCAATAAATCCGGCGCCACCAGTAATTAAAACCCTTTTTTGCATCAGGTTGATTTATAGCAATATAAAAAAAACTATTCCACCTGCTGCTAAAATATTTGTCGTGTAGGTCTCAACGTTATATTGGAAACCACCTGGCCCTGGTTACGGTTCAACGCAAAAAGCACAGCATCGGCTACTTCCTTTGGATCCAGGCTTCCAGTTCCAATCGTTTTGACGGATAGACCACCACTTTGCATGTTATCAAAAAAAGCGGTATCCACTACGCCTGGCGCAATGGTACTCACCCTGATATTATTTTCTAATTCCAGCCTTAATGTTGCAGCAATTGCATCCATTGCTGCTTTTGATGCCGCATAAATGCCTCCGAAGGCATAGGCCTGGTTGGCGGCAACAGAAGAGATAAAAATGATATCACCATTCCCTTTTTTAACCATTGATGGCAAAAAGGCACGTAAAAATCGCAATGTACCCATGAGGTTAATGTTGATCACGGATTGCCATTTTTCCGGATCTCCCTCAGCGAGTTTTTCATGAACCCCTTTTCCTGCGTTGCAGATCAATATATGAGGTACACCTAATTTCGCAACCTCATCAAACAAATGAAGAACCTCTTCCTTAAGCGTCAGGTCTGTCTGAATAAAGTAATAGTTGTTTGCTGCAACATGGTTGGGCGGATGAACATCAGCATTGACTACAATGGCACCGGCTTCTATCAGCTGATGCGCAATGGCTTTCCCAATACCTGAACTCGCCCCGGTTATGATTGCAATTTTATTTTTCATTGTCGTAACCGATTAAGATCATGAAGATAGATACAATAAAAAAACCCCGGTTACTGCCGGGGATTTTTTTGAAGATATGGATCAGGACTTCTTTTTCTTCTTTACTTTCATTTTCGTTTTAACCGGCTCCGGTGTTTTGATGGTTTGCCCGGTTAACTGGCTGGCGAGTTTCACCGCTTCGAATGCATTGATCAAACCACCTGTTTTGCTGATGTCTGAAAGATCAACTTTTTCGCCTGATTTGGGTTTGGTAACTTTTATATCAGCAGGTACCGCACTTTTTTCAATCACATGCTTCACTTGTTGAGCAGTTAGCGTAGGAAAATAACTCCAGATAAATGCCGCCAGTCCTGCCGTTACTGGCGAAGCCATACTGGTACCTGAAAGATTTCCATAAGTATTGCCACCGGGAATGGTAGAATAGATATTGACACCTGGTGCAAAAACATCGACTTCTTTTTTACCGTAATTTGAAAAAGATGCCACCAATCCTCCGTTGGAAGGATCGCCGCTTGCGCCTACCATGATCCAGTTATTCACCTTCTTTCCGTTGTCAAGAATCGGGTGGGGGAAATGCGGCATGGTATCGGCATTAAAACCTTCGTTTCCTGCAGCAGCAACAAGTAATACACCTTTACTTTCTGCATATATAAGCGCTTCATCCACCCAGTGTTTCTGTGGTGAATAATATTTACCAAAACTCATGTTGATGATCTTAGCACCATTGTCCACTGCATACCTGATTGCCAGTGCAATGTCTTTATCATGCTCATCACCATCCGGTACAGCCCTGATGGTCATCAGTCTTACATTATTGGCTACACCATCGCCACCTTTTCCATTGTTCCTTACTGCTCCGATAATACCGGAAACATGGGTGCCATGTAAGGGTGTATTTGCCATGATATCATTATTGCCATAAAAGCGATCGTTGATATCATTTGGATTGTCTTTTACAATTTCTCCACGGTAATCCCTGGGAGGTGCATCAGCAGCTTCTGCCTTTCTTAATTCACCTTCAATATCATCTATGATCTGGCGGTTGGTAATATCATAATTTCCATTGTTGCCTTCACAAATGTTCAATATGATCTCTCTTGTAGCTACTGCGTCGGGATGTGTGGCTTTATAATTTTTCAAATCATGCCCGTTGTATTCTTTTTTCTTAAGATCAGCGGCGATAATGGAATCGCCTTTTACCAGTACGGGGTATAATCTTTTCAGAAAGAAAAGTTCATTCGGGTCCATTCCTTTATTAATGTCCTCCCGCGCTCTGAGCCAGTCCTTATATAATTTCTGATCTGCCGCACTTAAACCAGCGGCGTTGGAAAGATCAAGGAATTTTTCCTTATACATGTGGTAAAATCGGGCAGCTTCATAAGAATCCTGTTTCACATTTCTTCCGTCGCGTCCACCAATAAAATTCCAGCCATGAACATCATCAATATATCCATTCCCGTCATCATCAATACCATTCCCGGGAATTTCTTTTGCATTGACCCAGAAAATGGGCCTCAGGTCTTCATGGGTGGTATCGATTCCTGAATCAATTACCGCTACAATTATGGTCTCACTTTTTTTCCCTTTAACGAGTTCATAAGCCTTATCCAGACTTATACCATAATAACCATCTTTTCGGTCTTTCAGGTGCCAGTTGTTGCCGGCAGATTTTTTCGATCCCTGCGCAAAACCCGAAACACTAAAAACCATTAATGCCACCGCAAGGAGCGAAAGCCTCAGTTTTCTTACCATCAGAATTTTTTTTTGAATTGTAAAATTAGCCAACACGTTCTATCTAAGTTGTGAAAACAGGACAAGTGGTGGGTTTTCAAATGTTAAATATGTCAAATAAATGCGCTTAAGTCACTAACACTGTGACAAATGGAAATTACAGATCAAATTTAATTCCCTGGGCCAATGGTAAAGTATTGCTGTAATTGATCGTATTGGTTTGTCGCCGCATATAGATCCTCCATGCGTCACTTCCACTTTCCCTGCCACCTCCGGTTTCTTTTTCTCCTCCGAAAGCACCTCCGATCTCAGCACCCGATGTTCCAATATTCACATTGGCAATACCACAATCACTTCCCGCTGAAGAAAGAAATTTTTCTGCTTCACGAAGATTTAAGGTCATGATCGAAGAAGAAAGTCCCTGGGGTACACCGTTTTGAATGGCTATGGCTTCATCGAGGTCGCCATACTTCATTAGGTATAATATAGGTGCAAAAGTTTCATGCTGAACAATGCTGTAGGATGGTTCTACCTCTGCAACGCAGGGTTTTACATAACAACCACTTGTAAATTCAGTTCCTTCAACCACGCCGCCTTCCACAATAAATTTTCCACCTTCAGCCCTGCATTTTTCAATTGAATCCATATAAGCAGTTACTGCGTCTTTATCAATTAATGGACCTATGTGGTTCATTTCATCCAGGGGGTTGCCGATCTTCAGCTGTCCATAGGCCTTTACCAGTTTTTGTTTAAACGAATCATATACAGATTCATGAATGATCAGTCTTCGTGTACTGGTACATCTTTGTCCAGCTGTGCCTACAGCTCCAAACACACATCCTATGAGTGACATGTCGAGATCTGCATCCCTGGAAATAATAATGGCATTGTTGCCTCCCAGCTCCAGTAATGACCTTCCAAGCCTGGCGCCAACCGCCGCTCCAACCGCCTTACCCATTCTTGTGGATCCTGTTGCGGATACCAGCGGAATTCTTGTATCGCTGGCTATTTTTTCTCCCAGGGCTCTTTCACCTGTAACCAGGCAGCTTACACCTTCCGGCACTTCATTCTTTTTAAAAACTTCAGCAATAATATTCTGACAGGCTATTGCACATAAAGGTGTTTTTTCAGATGCCTTCCAAATGCATACATCTCCGCAAACCCATGCCAGCATAGCGTTCCAGCTCCATACCGCCACCGGAAAATTAAAAGCGGATATAATACCCACAATACCCAGGGGATGCCATTGTTCATACATACGATGACCCGGCCTTTCGCTATGCATTGTTAGGCCGTGCAACTGCCTCGAAAGTCCCACTGCAAAATCACAGATATCGATCATTTCCTGAACTTCACCATAACCTTCCTGCAAGCTCTTACCCATTTCATAAGAAACCAGTTTACCCAGCGCTTCTTTATTTTTTCTTAGTGCATCACCTACCTGCCTTACCACTTCGCCTCTTTTAGGGGAAGGCCACTTGCGCCATTCAATAAAAGCTTTTTCAGCAGAATGCATGATCGTTTCATAAACTTCGTCATCCGAACACTGAACTGAAGCGATTTTTTTTCCATCCACAGGTGAATTGGAATCTATATATTTTCCTTTGCTGTTGATCCATTGTTGTCCGGTTGAACTTCCGCCGTTCTTTTCAGTGATCCCCAATTGTTTAAGTATATCCTGCATAGGTTTATTTTGTTAAAGATATTTTGATTCCGCCCATTTACCATCTTCCAGGCATCTGCGCACGTAATATATCTGAATATTGCCGGTCAAAAAGGTGTCTTCCTGGAAAAATACAGTGGCATGCTCATGGAGTATGGTTTCCAGTTTCGCCGGCAAAAATAAGGTGCGCTGCATAATATTTTGGGATTAAGAAAAACTGATATAGTAATTGTAATATGAAGAATTAATACACCTTTGTCAAAATCATTGTTATGAGTGCCATTAAGCCGGACCTGAAAAGGATCACTACCAATACGCTGCAAAAGATGAAGGTGAATGGCGAGAAGATCTCCATGTTAACTGCCTATGATTTTTCTTTTGCAGGCCTCATCGATGCAGCTGGCATTGATGTCATTCTTGTTGGAGATTCTGCATCTAATGTTGTGGCAGGACATGAAACCACTTTACCAATTACGCTCGACCAGATGATCTACCATGCAGCTTCCGTAATCAGGGGAGCACGGCGTTCGCTGGTTGTGGTGGACATGCCTTTTGGTTCTTACCAATCCAACAGCGACATAGCACTAGCTTCTGCCATCCGCATCATGAAAGAAACGGGTGCACATGCCATAAAACTTGAAGGGGGCGAAGAGGTGATCGATTCAGTAAAGCGCATTATCGGCGCAGGCATCCCCGTAATGGCACACCTTGGATTAACCCCCCAATCGATTTATAAATTTGGTACTTATAATGTAAGGGCAAAAGAAGAAGTGGAAGCCAATAAACTAAAAAACGATGCACAATTGCTGGAAACGGTGGGCTGTTTTGCACTGGTGCTGGAAAAAATACCCGCTACACTTGCAAAAGAAGTTTCCCAAAGTTTACAAATCCCCACAATTGGGATCGGCGCAGGAAAATACTGTGATGGACAGGTGTTGGTAATGCATGATATGCTCGGATTGAATACTGAATTTAAACCCCGATTTTTACGTCAGTACCTGAACTTGCATGAACAGGCGACAAATGCGGTTAAGCAATACATAGGTGATGTTAAATCCAATGATTTTCCAAATGATGCGGAATCTTATTAAGTACTGAAATAGATGTTACTGAAGAATTAATACACCTTTGTCAAAATCATTGTTATGAGTGCCATTAAGCCGGACCTGAAAAGGATCACTACCAATACGCTGCAAAAGATGAAGGTGAATGGCGAGAAGATCTCCATGTTAACTGCCTATGATTTTTCTTTTGCAGGCCTCATCGATGCAGCTGGCATTGATGTCATTCTTGTTGGAGATTCTGCATCTAATGTTGTGGCAGGACATGAAACCACTTTACCAATTACGCTCGACCAGATGATCTACCATGCAGCTTCCGTAATCAGGGGAGCACGGCGTTCGCTGGTTGTGGTGGACATGCCTTTTGGTTCTTACCAATCCAACAGCGACATAGCACTAGCTTCTGCCATCCGCATCATGAAAGAAACGGGTGCACATGCCATAAAACTTGAAGGGGGCGAAGAGGTGATCGATTCAGTAAAGCGCATTATCGGCGCAGGCATCCCCGTAATGGCACACCTTGGATTAACCCCCCAATCGATTTATAAATTTGGTACTTATAATGTAAGGGCAAAAGAAGAAGTGGAAGCCAATAAACTAAAAAACGATGCACAATTGCTGGAAACGGTGGGCTGTTTTGCACTGGTGCTGGAAAAAATACCCGCTACACTTGCAAAAGAAGTTTCCCAAAGTTTACAAATCCCCACAATTGGGATCGGCGCAGGAAAATACTGTGATGGACAGGTGTTGGTAATGCATGATATGCTCGGATTGAATACTGAATTTAAACCCCGATTTTTACGTCAGTACCTGAACTTGCATGAACAGGCGACAAATGCGGTTAAGCAATACATAGGTGATGTTAAATCCAATGATTTTCCAAATGATGCGGAATCTTATTAAGTACTGAAATAGATGTTACTTTATGTAGCATGAAGGTTTTTCACCTCATCGTATAAACGATGGATGAGGCCATCGGCAAGACCGATCCTGGGAACAAAAATTTCATCTGCACCTGCCCACCGCATCACATTGAGATAGATCAGGAGCGCGGGAACAATAACATCAGCCCTGTCTTCCCTCAATTTGTATAAAGTAATTCTTTGTGTAACCGAAAGGTTGCTGAATTCTTTATAATAATCTCTGAGCTGTTCGATGTTCAGTGGTTTTCCTTCTTTTCTTTTTGAAAGTGAAAAGATTTTATTGATATTTCCACCGGAGCCAATAGCTGTGATGTGGTGGTAGCCACTGGTATAATCCGCAATAAAATTGCGCATCTCGTTCCAGGTTTTTTCATCCACCTGGTTTTTCAGTAACCTGATGGTTCCGATATTGAAAGATCGTTTGTTGATCAGTTTACCGTCGGAGAAAAAACTCAGTTCCGTACTGCCGCCACCTACATCAATATATAAATAGGATTCGAGATTGTTCAGGTTTTCCGCAACATGGTTCTCATAAATGTAAAAAGCTTCTTCTTCGCCGGTGATTACTTTGAGGCGAATGCCTGATTCTCTTTCAACTCTCTCAAGAATTTCTGGCGCATTGGAGGCCTCACGCATGGCAGAAGTGGCAGCGGTGATGAGGTGATTTACATTATAAACGTCGAGCAATAATTTATACGACTGGATGGTTTTAATCAGCATGCTGGCTTTTACTTCTGAAATAAAGCCGGTTTCAAAAACTTCAAAACCAAGCCTAAGGGGAACGCGTACCAGGCTTAGCTTTACAAATTCAGGCGCACCTTTGCTCGCCTCGGTAACTTCCTGGATCAATAACCTTGCTGCATTGCTGCCAATATCAATTGCTGCCAGTTTCAATTGGTGCTAACATTTTTTGGTGGAGGAAATTAAACGTTTCAATCTGCGAACGTACCCTTTTATCTTCGTTTTGAACGTAAGCATTTGAAAGTTCATTATTGAGCCATCTGGCTTTTACATTATCTTTTAATTGGATGAACAGAATTTGTTTGAGTTCCTGCTTGATCCTTTCATCTAAAATCGGGCAGCTGGCTTCCACGCGGTGATCGAGATTGCGCACCATCCAGTCGGCGGATGAGATAAAGATCTTTTCTTTTCCTCCGTTTGCAAAATACCAGATACGTGCATGCTCAAGATATTCATCAACTATGCTGATGGCCCTGATTGGTTTTTCAAGTTTGGAATTTTCCGTGCTCAGGCAGTAAATGCCTCTGATGATCAGGTTCACTTCCACACCCTGTTTGGCTGCTTCTTTTAATTCAAACATCAATTCCTCATCTGAAAGTGAATTCATTTTTATTATGATCTGTGCCGGTTTATTTTTCTGAACATTTTTTACTTCGTTCCTGATCAGTTTCAATAATTCCTTTCGGGTAAAAGCCGGACTCGGAATGAGCGTAGTACAGGCTTTTAAAAAGTGGTTACCGGTTTTATAATGTTCGAGGTAATTAAAAATCCGGTTCACATCTGCCATGATCGATTTGTTGGAAGTGAGCAGGCAATGGTCTGCATACACACGGGAAGTTGCCTCATTCAGGTTTCCGGTGCTTACAAAACCATACTGCATGATCCTGTCCTGCACTCTTTTTCTGATCACACAGAGTTTGGCATGTACTTTCATATTTGGAATGCCGATCAGCACTTTCACGCCTTCATCTTCCAGCCGCACTTTCCAGGCAAGATTGGCCTCCTCTTCAAATCGTGCACGTACTTCCAGCATTACGGTTACCTGCTTTCCGTTGCGCACCGCATTGATCAGCGCATTGATTACTTTAGAATTCTTAGCCATTCTGTAGGCCGCGATTTTAATACTGGTTACATCCGGATCTATAGCGGCTTCTCTTAAAAGATCAATTACAGGATTAAATGAATGATAAGGAAAATGCAGCATCAGGTCTCTTTTCAATACCACATCGGTTATACGGTCTTTTAAAAGCAGCGGATGGTCGAAAGGCCTGCGTGATTTGGTTTCCTTGTTAAATACCTGCTTTGGAAAATCCATGAAATGCCTGAAATTGTGGATCCTTCCACCCGGAATGATATTGTCTCTTTTTGAAAGGTGGAATTTCCTGATCAGGTATTCTAAAAGTCCCGGATCCATTTCCTTATCGTAAATAAAGCGCACTGGTTTTCCCTTACGCCTGTTTTTCAAACCCTTTTCAATTTTTTGAATCAGGCTGGTGGAAATATCATTGTCGATGTCGATTTCGGCATCGCGTGTTACTTTAAAAACACCCGACTGGTATTGGTCATATCCAAAATAACTGAAGATCTCCGGAAGGTTAAATCTTATGACATCTTCAAGCAAAATAATATGGTGCTCCCCCGGTGGCGAAGGAAGCAAAACAAACCGGGGGGCGGCCCTGGTAGGCACTTCAATTATGGAATACATTCTTTTTAGTGCACTTTCCTTCTTCCACATCACTACGGCCAGGTAAATGGATTTATCCCTGAGAAAAGGCATCTGTGGAATGCTTTCGATCATCAATGGAATTACATTCGGACTGACCTCTTCTTCATAATATTCTGTAACAAAAGTTTTTTGTTCTTCATTCAGCTCCTTTTCATTTACCAGGAAGATCTTTTCTTCATTCAATTCTTTCAATATGCCTTCCCAGATGCGGGTGAATTCACTTTGCTGGTTCAGCACCGTCATTTGAATTTCTTCAAGAATCTCCTCCGGGTTGGCCTCCAGGTGCATTTTTGCCCTGTGACCATACTGGATCATCCTTTTAAGTGTGGCAACTCTTACACGAAAAAACTCATCCAGATTATTGGAAAAGATGCCTAAAAACCGGATGCGTTCCGGAAGTGGAACTGCAGGATCTGCCGCCTCCTGTAATACCCTTGCATTAAACGAAAGCCAACTGATGTCACGGGGAATGGTTTTGATCTTCGATGTTGCCATGCATTATCTTCTAAAGATAAATATACGCAACATCCATGCTCAACCTTTTGACGCCTGTTTTAATTTATTAATAATTGAAGTAGTTGAAAAACCTTTTAATATTGGATTGATCACCACTTTTCCTCCATTGGCGATCACTTCCTGCGCACCCGCAATATCTTCAACTTTATAATCGCCACCTTTCACCAGGAAATCAGGGAGTAGTGTTTTTATCAGTTCAATTGGTGTTGGTTCGGAAAATAAAACCACGGCATCTACCATGGCGAGTGCCGCAATTACGGTTGCTCTTGACTGTTCATCATTCACCGGTCTTCCATCTCCTTTAAGCCCTTTCACAGAAACATCCGCGTTCAGTCCAACAACCAGTTTGTCCGCCAGGGTGGCAGCAGCTTCCAGTGAGGCAATATGTCCAGAATGAATAATATCGAAACAGCCATTTGTAAAAGCAATGGTTTTTCCTGATTGTTTCCAATCTTCCATTTGCTTTTTTGCTTCAGTTAAGGTCACGATTTTGTGGCTGGTAAGCGTTCCTGTTCTCAATGTTTTTCTGTTTTTTATTATAATAGGAAAATAATGCAGAAAATACAATTCCAACCGTAAGAATGATGACGGTTTGCACGGACCACAATAACCAGCCCAGCGCATTACCGATCGTGTTTTCATCCAGTCCGTAAAGTCCCATTAACTTGGCAACCAGCAGGGGGTAAGCTCCAATTCCGCCCGGAGTTGCAATCATGCCAACACTGCCTACAGCCAATGTGGTAAGTCCGCCGCCAATTCCCAGGTGATCCGTTTCCTGCAAAGCATAAATTCCTAAAGTAGTACTTCCAAGATATAGCATCCAGATAGCAATGGAATGAAATACAAACCATCCTTTCTTTTTTATGTGCCGGATACTGTCCAGTCCATGCAGGATCCCATAAACCACCGTTCTTATTTTATTAACAATACCGATATGAGCAAATTTTTTGAGGGCGTAAAAAAACAAAGCAATCACGATAACAAAAACAATGATGGAAACGATGATCTTTATAATCGAAGTGGCGCCGGATGATCCGGCAAAAAAACTTCCGAAGAGGGAACGCACGTACCCGCCAATGATCTTTCCCTGGAACACGAGGGCCAGAACAAAAACCACCAGCAGGCTCACCATATCAACTGCTCTTTCCATAACAATGGTTCCTACCAGTTTGTCAGCCCGTACTTTTTCGTATTTAGATAATATGGTGCATTTTACCACTTCACCAAGCCTCGGTACACCTGCATTTACCAGGTAACCGATCATTACTGCAGCAAAAGTATTGAAGTTGCCCGGGCGGTAACCCAATGGTTCCATCAGGATCTTCCAGCGGATGGCACGCAGGTAGTGACTTAACAGCAACATTAAAATAACAGGAACGATGATCCAGTGCCTTGCCTTTTGCATGGCTGATTTGATTTGCAGCCAGTGTTCATGCCTGATGTCTTTTACTGACAACCAGACGAATAATATTCCAAGCCCCAGAAAAAAAGCATATTGAAGTATGGTAAAAAAAGATTTTCTCATTTCCTGCAGCACAGAATTAGAGGCAATGATAGCTGAATTTAAGGCTACTTACAACCGGTTCCCTTCTTTTGGAAAAACCATCCATGGTTTAAAGGAGCGTGCTTCTTCAAAAGGCATGGAAGCATAAGAAATGATCACTACCACATCACCAGTCATGCCTTTCCGGGCTGCAGGTCCGTTCAGACAACAAACGCCGGAACCGCGTTTCCCTTTTATTAAATAGGTTTCCAGGCGCTCCCCATTATTGACATTTACCACCGTGATCTGTTCATTTTCGATCATGTTTGCAGCATCCATAATGTCTTCATCCATTGTAAGACTTCCTACATAATGCAGGTTGGCCTCAGTGATCACAGCCCGGTGCACCTTGGATTTCAATACAGAAATATTCATAGCGCCGCAAAGGTAATATTTGCAGGTGAACGCGTGTTAATTCAACACCATATTATCGATCAGCCTTGTAGTGCCCACTGTTGCGGCTATCAGGGCTACCTGCTGTTCATTATTATTTCCAGGTGTTTCAAGCGTTTTTGCTGAAAGAATCTCCACATAATCGGGCGCAAAGCCTTTTGATTCCAGGTATATTTTAGCTGCCTGTTTAAGCGCTTCAGGAGAAATTGTAGCAAACCCTTGCTTTATGTGGCTGAGCGCGTGAAAGATGGCCGTTGACAATACTCTTTCCTTTTCATTCAACCTTACATTCCTGCTGCTCATAGCCAGGCCATCGTTTTCCCTTATTGTGGGCATCATGACCATTTCCAGTGTTTCATTTCTACCGGTCAGTTCCAAAAGTTTGCGGATCACTATGCACTGCTGAAAATCCTTTTGTCCGAGAAAAAGCTGGCTGGCATGCACAATGTCAAGCAGCCTGTCCACTACCTGGCAAACACCCTGGAAATGTCCTGGCCTGTGTTCGCCCTCCATTTTTTGTTCTATCAAACCCAGTTCATAATGTTTTGCTTTAAATCCATCTCGATAGATCTCTTGTACAGGGGGAAGAAATAAAATATCACAGCCTGCTGCTTCCAGCTTTTCAATATCCTGCGCTATGGTTACGGGATAATTTTGAAAATCATCATTATTATTAAACTGGGTTGGGTTGATGAATATGCTGCAAATGGTAAGGTCATTTAATTGAACCGAGGCCCTGATCAATGAAATATGGCCCTCATGAAGCGCGCCCATGGTGGGTACAAATCCTGCTTTTTTACCGCTGTTTATTTCTTTGGTGAGGTGCATTGACAGCGGCCGGGCGGGTTTGAAAACAATCATATTATTGAATTATAGAAGAGATAGACCTGCCTTTTAAACAGAAACAGTTAACTTTGCCCACCTTTTCCCGATTTAAAACGGTAACAATGTCAGCAAAGAAAAGAATTTTATTTATTGCCAATGAAATGTCACCTTACCTGGAGTTGACAGAATTTTCAGAAGTTGTGAACAGGCTGGCAATAAAATCCAATGAAGGAGGATTTGAAGTGCGCTGCATTATGCCCCGTTTTGGTGCCATCAATGAACGCCGTCACAGGCTGCATGAAGTAGTCAGACTTTCCGGGATCAATGTTTCAATTGACAATGAAGACTACCCGCTCCAGATCAAAGTCGCTTCGCTGCCTAATGCAAGGCTACAGGTTTACTTCCTGGATAATGAAGACCTTTTCAAACGCAAACACATTTTTACGGATGATCAGGATAAATGGTTTGACGATAATGGTTTGAGAACGATCTTTTTTTGCAAAGGCGCGCTGGAAACCGTTAAAAAATTCGGATGGCCTCCAGATGTCATTCATTGCAGTGGCTGGATGGCAGGGTTAATACCCGTGTATTTAAAAACTGTTTATAAAAAAGAGCCTGTATTCGCAAACAGTAAAGTGGTGTATACGGTAGGCCAGAATACATTTAAGGAAAATCTGGGATCAGATTTTGTTGAGAAAGCCATTATCCATAATTCTATAAAGGAGAAAGACCTGGAACTTTTTAAGGATGCAAACAACCTGGCCATGTTCCGCGGTGGCGCCACCTTTGCAGACGCAATAACTTTTGGAGCAGAAAATACTGATAAAACTCTTGTTGAAGAGTTTTCCAAAGTACGGGGAAAGAAAACCCTTCCTTACAATGCGGAGTCTGATTTAACAGACTATTTACAACTCTATGGCGATCTTGCGAGCAAGTAATTACAAACTGTAATAAAATTTATTTGTGAAGAAATTCAACCTGATCGCTCTTTCAGTAATTGCCTCCCTGATTTTAATTTTTAGTTCCTGCAAAAAAATAAATGAAGCCACCGAACTTGGTGGCGACCTGCTGCCACCTATTGATAACATCAATACTTTTGAAACTTTTCTACCTGTAGAAACATTCAACAGGTCACATATTAATGATACTACCACCATTGGTTTTTATGATAATGTGGCTATAGGTCATATTGAATCCGATCCTGTATTTGGTAAAACAACTGCAGACGCTTATTTCTCCATTGGCCGCCCGTTTTATGGTTATCCTTTCGTTGGCAAAAAAGATTCGATCACCATTGATTCGGTAAGGCTGGCGCTGGCCTATGAATCCAATTATGGTGATACCAATAGCCTGCTTACTTACTCCGTTCATGAAATTGCACCCACTGCCGGATTTAAGGAGGATACTTTTTATTCTTACACAAGGCCACCATTTGCTGTGGTGAATAATTTCGGTTCAAAAACATTTGCCATCAGAAATCTGAAAGATTCCGTTTTTGTTTTTACACCTGGGGATACCATTACAAGAAAACAGGGAAATATTTTGCGTATTCCTATTGACAACAGTCTTGGAGTCAGGTTAAAGAATTATGACACTACTGCCAATGGTGCTTATAAAAATGATTCACTGTTCAAATCTAATTTTAAAGGGTTAGCGGTGCGGTCATCTGATAATTCAGGAAATGGCCTTGCTTATTTTAATCTTTCAGATCCCCGCACAAAACTGATTATTTATTACAAATCAAAGATCAATGGTGTTGACAGCAGTCTGTCAACAGAATTCTATCATATTCCCTTTGTGGTTCCTGTAGGTTTCCGGAACGGGCAGGCCAACATTATTCAAAGAATGCCTGCAGGCGATTGGGCTGCTGCGCTTAATTCACCGAATACGCCTTCCGAAAACCTGTATATTCAGAGTTCACCCGGCTCACTTGGAAAGATCAGAATTCCTGCCCTTGACACGTTCAGCAATAAAGTGATTCACAGGGCAGAGTTGATCATTCCAAAATTAAATTCTGCACTCGAAAATACTTTTGCTCCGCCTCAATACCTCTTCCTCGACAGGATCAACCAGCAGGACAAGGTGGCTGCCACCCTCCATAATGATATTTTCTTTGGCCAAAGTTCTTATGATGTTGCCCGTTTTGGCGGACTGCTGAAGTTAGGCAATACCTATAATTTTGTCATCACCAGGCATGTGCAGGGCATTGTTACCAGGAAGGAATCCAATGATACACTCAGGCTGCATGCTCCATACAGGGTGATTCTTTTTGACAAAAACTTCAATCAGCGACAACTGGTTTCCGTAATTGATGAAATTGCGAAAGGCAGGGTAGTGGTAGCCGGTGGAAGTCACCCGGTAACGCCCATGCGATTGCGGCTTGTTTATTCAAATCTTTAATATTGAAAGTCGGGTGCTATATTTGCACCCGATTTTCATTGCTTACCATAACCAAATTTTTCTTAGCAAATGCCGTATTTATTTACCTCTGAAAGTGTTTCTGAAGGACACCCTGATAAAGTTGCAGACCAAATCTCCGATGCTTTAATTGATCATTTCCTTGCTTTTGACCCTAATTCCAAAGTTGCCTGTGAAACGCTGGTTACTACAGGACAAGTGGTGCTGGCAGGTGAAGTTAAATCAAAGGCTTACCTCGACGTTCAGGAAATTGCGCGCCAGGTGATCCGCAGAATCGGTTACACCAAAAGTGAATACATGTTTGAAGCGAATTCATGTGGTATTCTTTCTGCCATTCACGAACAGTCTTCGGACATCAACCAGGGTGTAGACAGGAAGAAGAAAGAAGAACAAGGCGCCGGCGACCAGGGAATGATGTTTGGTTATGCTTCCAATGAAACAGAAGATTATATGCCACTGGCATTGGATCTTTCACATAAACTACTGATCGAACTAGCCGCACTCCGCCGCGAGAACAAACAGATCAAATACCTGCGACCTGATGCCAAATCACAGGTAACGCTTGAGTATGATGATAACAACAAACCGGTGAGAATTGATGCGATCGTGGTTTCTACCCAGCATGATGATTTTGATACAGAAAAAAAAATGCTGGATCGTATTAAAAAAGACATTGTAAATATTCTGATCCCGCGCGTAAAAGCAAAGTATAAGAAATACGCCAAATTATTTAATAACAACATCACTTTCCACATCAACCCAACTGGTAAATTCGTGATCGGCGGACCACACGGAGATACCGGTTTGACCGGCCGTAAAATCATTGTGGATACCTATGGTGGTAAAGGTGCGCACGGTGGTGGGGCTTTCAGCGGGAAAGATCCTTCCAAGGTTGACCGTTCCGCAGCGTATGCAACCAGGCATATTGCAAAGAATTTAGTTGCTGCTGGCCTTTGTGATGAAGTGCTTGTACAGGTTTCCTACGCAATTGGTGTTGCACAGCCTACAAGTATTAATGTAAATACTTATGGTACAGCAACGGTGGATATGAATGACAGCGAGATTGGTAATATTGTAAGGGAATTGTTTGATATGCGTCCTTATTTTATTGAGCAAAGACTAAAACTGCGTAACCCGATCTATTCGGAAACTGCAGCCTATGGACACATGGGCCGTAAACCGGAAGTGGTTACTAAAGAATTTGCAACGCCCGATGGGAAAGTCGTGAAGAAAAAGGTAGAGCTGTTCACTTGGGAGAAACTGGATTATGTTCCTAAAGTCAAAAAAGCTTTTGGATTAAGATAAATTGAAACCCTGCGCCATGCAGGGTTTTTTTTTACGAATTATTGGTTGCCTCAATTGCTCTTTTAAGCAACTTTAATCTTTGTTTTTGGTAAATGGGCATTAACAAGCGCGGTTGCTGCAGTGCATATGATATGCTGGAAATTTCCAGATGCTGATGATCTTCCAGAGTCGGTTTGATCCGTGGTTGCTCAATGTAGTATTGATCGTAGCACTGCTCAATTTTTTGTTGGCAGGGTTATGTCTTCTGTATATTATTACCACTATTCCCTTTATGATATTAAAAACTTGAAAAGAAGCGGGCATTAGAAGTATTTTTGAAGGGTGAAAAATTTCAGATCTCCTCAGCGACCAAAAAAATCTACGCTTGTAGCAGGTAGGCAAGCCGTGCTTGATGCCATAAAATCAGGTGTGGCCATCGACAGGATTTACCTCAGCACAAAAGCGGTTGGTGAAATGGTGCACCATTTAAGAAAAGCTGCAACAGAACACCATATTCCTATAAATTATGTGCCGGTTGAAAAGATCGATGGTTTTAATGTAGATGACCATGAAGGATGTGTGGCATTAAAATCCAAAGTGCATTACCAGGATCTGCAACAGGTGATCAGCTGGGTGGTGGAAAAAGGAGAAGTTCCATTGTTTTTAATTCTTGACGGTATCACAGACATCAGGAACATAGGAGGCATAGCACGTACAGCCTATTGCACCGGTGTGCATGCCATCATCATTCCTGATAAAGGCGTAGGCGCTTTAAATGAAGATGCCATACTTACTTCAGCTGGAGCATTGGAAAAAATCACGATCTGCAGGGTGAACAGCCTGATGAAGACCGTAGACGAATTACACCTGAATGGTATCAGGGTAATGGCAAGTGAAATGAAAGCAGGTAAACATGTATTTGATCTGGATTTTAAAGAACCGGTTGCCATCATATTGGGAAGTGAAGAAAAAGGAATCCATCCCGCATTAATGAAGATCTGTGATGAACAATTTAAAATACCTATGTCAGGCGATTTTGAATCACTGAATGTTTCTGTTGCAACAGGAATGGTTCTTTATGAAATTATGAAACAACGCAATTTTTAATTCAGGCATCAATCCTTGTTGTATGAATGATATTAAACTCATTGAATGTCCGAGAGATGCCATGCAGGGATGGAAGCATTTTATTCCCACCGATAAAAAGATCTCCTATATCAATGCGCTTTTAAAAGTTGGATTTCACACCATTGATTTTGGATCCTTTGTTTCACCCAAAGCCATTCCGCAAATGGCAGATACAAAAGAAGTGCTGGCAGAAATTGATATAAATGGTTCACATTCAAAACTCCTGGCCATTGTTGCAAATGTAAGAGGCGCTGAAGAAGCAGTGGAATTTGGCCAGATAGATTACCTGGGTTTTCCTTTCTCTGTTTCACCCACCTTTCAGCAAAGAAATGCCAACAGCACCATTGAAGAAAGTCTCAACAGGGTACAGCAGATCCAGGAAATTTGTGTTCAGCAACAAAAACAAATGGTTGTTTATCTGAGTATGGGTTTTGGTAATCCTTATGGAGATCTTTATAATGAAAAGATTTTGATCCACTGGGCAGACAAGATGGTGGATCATGGAATAAAAATTCTTTCACTTGCAGATACGGTTGGACTGGCCACTCCTGAGCAGATCACCCTAGCGCTTGAAACGCTCATTCCAAAATACCCGGGAATAGAGATTGGTGTGCATCTTCATTCTGCCCCACATAATTTTCATGCAAAGCTCAAAGCCGCAACAGAGGCAGGATGTAAAAGATTTGATGGCGCCTTAAAAGGAATTGGCGGCTGCCCAATGGCACAGGATGAACTGATTGGAAATATGAATACAGAAAAGATCATTGACTGGTTCAGGCAAAACGGAAAAATGCAGTTATTGAATGATGAAGCGCTTGATGAATGTCTTGCGTTTGCAGGTGAAATTTTTGAATGATGAAGTTTCATTTTGAGTTTGATATTAAGAAATTACCATGGCCGGTTCAACACAGTCACCAGCTCCTGCTGATTGGTTCCTGCTTTACTGAAAACATTGGTGAAAAATTAAAAAAACACAAGTTTCGTATCATTGAAAATCCACATGGAATTTTATTCAATCCGGTAAGTGTGGCCGAAGCGGTAACCGATTATATAGAAAACAAACAATACAATGCTACAGATTTGTTTGATTTCAATGAGGGCTGGCACAGCTGGAAACATCATAGCAGGTTTTCAGGTGTTGTAAAGGAAGATGTTTTAAAAAAGATCAACCTTTCCATTCAAACCACACACGATGCATTGATGAAAACAGATTATTTGCTGATCACCCTGGGTTCGGCATGGATCTATACGCTAACGGATGAAGTGGTGCAGGGAAAAGCAGGTGCTGTGGCAGCCAATAATCATAAAGCACCGGCAGGCTGGTTCCGGAAAAAATTAATGTTAGCCGAAGAAGTATTGCACGTACTGGATAACATGATCCACCGGTTGTTTTTTTTCAGTCCCGGGATCAAAATCATATTTACCATTAGTCCTGTAAGACATTTGCGTGAAGGCGTGGTAGAGAATAACCGAAGCAAAGCGGTATTGATCCAGGCGGTGCATCATCTTGTAGATAAGTTTGAAGGACTTTATTATTTTCCTTCTTATGAACTGGTCATCGATGACCTGCGTGATTACAGATTTTATGCTGAAGATCTGGTGCATCCCAATTATGCT
>MWWA01000074.1_pt1 | contig 31752 bp, 15 predicted proteins | sample 1047341 | NCBI WGS metagenome assembly MWWA01 (sample SAMN06349978, study PRJNA376086) | soil metagenome | isolation source: MS5-1 sample Antarctic (ecotone) soil | place: Antarctica | collected 2015-01-13
ACTGCAAAATCTTTTTACGAACAAAAAGGTTTTGTAGCAGACTCTAACTTTTTTTCCATCATTACATTTCCGTTTAAAGAAGGTAATCCTCAAACTGCATTAGCCGAACCAAACAGTGTAGTGATCAGGGAAGCGCTTGCTAAAAAACTTTTTGGCGATGGATCTGCAATAAATAAAATTATAAGTATCAGCAGCAGCACTAACGGTGATAATGATTTTAAAGTAACCGGCGTTTTTAGTGATCCATCAACACCATCGCACATTGACGCGAATTTTTTTCTTTCTTTCAGAGGTGGTAACCTGGATGAATTCGCGAATGACAGTCCGAGTCTTGCAAATAACAATATGTTTTTTACTTATTTGTTGCTGAAGCCAGGGGTTGATCAGGAAAAGGCAGAACAAAAATTCCCGGCGTTTGTGCAGCGCCATTTGGGCGAAGAATTAAAAGCAAGGGGTGAGCAAAGAAGTTATTTTATTACGCCGGTTTCCCGTATTCATTTGGCAGGAATAGAAAATAATGTAACACCTGGCGGCAACAGAACGGCTTTATTTATCCTGGGTTCCATTGCAGTTCTTACACTATTAATTGCCTGTATCAATTTTATGAACCTTTCTACAGCAAGTTCGGCGAAACGGGCTGCAGAAGTAGGTGTACGTAAAGTGCTGGGCGCTCAGAAAAACTCCCTGCTTCGCCAGTTTTTAGGCGAGTCTTTATTAATGGCAGGCATAGCTTTGATCTTCGCTTTTTTACTAACGGTTTTTCTATTGCCTTTATTCCAGGAAGTTGCAGGCAGAACATTAGCAATCACTATTGAACAACATTTGCCCCTGATTGGGTTGTTTATTTTACTTGCGGTACTAACCGGTTTATTAGCCGGCAGTTACCCTGCTTTTTATTTGTCTTCTTTTAAACCAATAAGTGTACTAAAAGGAAAATTCAGCAATTCGCTTGGGGCTGTATCCTTACGGAAAGGATTAGTAGTATTTCAATTTGTCATTTCTATTGGGTTGATTGTCGCTTCTGTTGTGATTGCAAACCAAATGAAATATTTACGTTCTAAAGATTTGGGCTTTGTAAAAGAACAGCAGGTAGTTGTGCCGTTGAGAAGCCAAACTGCAAAAGCTAATATTGAAGCGTTTAAATCAGAAGTAAAAAATAATCCTGCCATACAGTCAATTGGCGCAACAAGGGTGTATCCGGGAATTACGCATACCCAGGACTGGATGATGTATAGACAGGGGCAAACATTGGCGCAATCAAACACAGTTTTCATTAACGTGGTGGACGATGATTTTCTTGAAACTTTAGGTGTAAAGCTGGTAGCCGGAAGATTATTTTCCGAGCAATTTCCTGCCGATACGCTTACACGGTTTGTAGTGAATGAAGAAACCGTGAAACAATTTGGCTTTGTTACACCTGAAGATGCTGTGGGAAAGTGGTTGGCATTTGAGCCGGATGGAGAGCAGCTACAGTTTACCATTGTTGGTGTGGTGAAAAACTTTCATTTTAAAGACCTGCATGAAGTGATTCAGCCAATTGCTTTCCGTATGTATAATGCTGCTAATTTTAATTACTTGATAGCCCATACTGATGGTGGAGATGCACAAAATGCGCTTAGTTCCCTGGAAAGTACCTGGAAAAAGGTAAACCCTAACGAGCCATTCGATTATAGTTTTTTAGACCAGGATTTTCAAAAAAATTACGAGGCGGAAACACGTCAGGCGAGCCTAATAAACTCTTTCACTATTATAGCCATTATTATTTCTTGTCTTGGTCTGTTTGGCCTGGCGGCTTTCAGCGCCGAGCAACGTGCAAAAGAAATCGGGATAAGAAAGGTATTGGGTGCAAGTGTAGGTAGTGTTGTAGCCCTGCTTTCTAAAGATTTTTTAAAACTGGTTCTGGTGGCTGTGGTCATTGCTTCTCCGCTTGCGTGGTATGGCATGAACAAATGGCTTCAAAACTTTTCATATCGGGTGGATATTTCGTGGCATGTGTTTGTGTTGACAGCCGCTATAGCCTTGTTGATTGCTTTCGTAACTATATCGTTCCAGGCAATTAAAGCTGCAATAACTAATCCGGTTAAAAATTTAAGAACAGAATAACCTTAACCCACCCTTTCTCAAATAGTGTAGATGGAAATGAAAGAACAGAATAAAACAAAAGTATAATTATGATAAAAAATTATTTTAAAGTTGCCTGGCGCAACCTTGTAAGAAACAAAGGGTATGCATTAATTAATATTGCCGGATTATCTATTGGTATAGCTGCCTGCCTGCTTATCTTTTTAACTATTCAGTTTGAGACAAGCTTTGATAATTTTCATAAGAACAAAGAAAATATTTACAGGGTATCCAGTGTGTTTAATAATGAAGGCAACATTGATTATTCAATGGGCAGCTCTTTTCCGGTTGCAAAAACTTTGCGGATGGATCACCCGGAATTAAAAAATGTAGCAGCTATTTATTTCATACCTAATTTACAGGTGACAGTTGTAGACTCTGCCCTTTCTGATAATAAAAAATTTTTAGAGGACGGTGTATTTTTCGCAGAGCCTCAATTCTTTCAGATATTTAATTTTCCGTTGCTGGCAGGCGATATTAAAACAGCTTTATCCGAACCAGGTACTTTATTGATGACTCAACAAATGGCTGAAAAATATTTTGGTGATTGGAAAAGCGCTATGGGAAAAACAATCAGGGTAGGCACACGTACGGTAGGAAAGGTCACCGGAATTTTGCATAATCCTCCCGCTAATACTGATTTTCCTTTACAGATAGTTATTTCGTTCCTTTCCAGCAGAAATGCAACTTCCACTGACTGGGTAACTTCTGAAAGCGGCCTTAATACTTATATTGTATTGCCTGAAGGCGGATCTCCTGAGACGTTTAATGCATCCCTCAATGCATTTGTAAAAAAACATAAGCCTGCAGAATATGTAAAGCATGGTTACATACTACAGCCCGTTAAAACCATACATTCTGACAGCAGGTTTGGTAATTATACCGGACACATATTTAGTAAAGATTTGATAACGGCCTTAAGTGTCATCGGTTTATTTCTGCTTGTAATTGCATGCGTAAATTTCATTAATCTCGCCACAGCACAGGCTATCAGGCGCTCTAAAGAAGTTGGTGTTAGAAAAGTTTTAGGTAGTAGCCGCAAACAATTAATACTTCAGTTTTTAGCTGAAACTTTCCTTATAAGCATAGTTGCAATAATAGGTTCCGTTTGTATTGCCACTGCCATTCTTCCCATGCTAAATCAACTTTTGCAAACGTCTATCATTATGATGCTGGATCTGCAGCTCGTTGGATTTTTAGTATTGTTATTGTTTGCTGTTACGATATTATCAGGATTTTACCCTGCCATTATTTTATCAGGATTCAGCCCTATTACTGCCCTTAAAAATAAGATATCCAATTATAGCGGCAGCCTTTCATTGCGTAAGGCATTAGTTGTATTGCAGTTTACAATTGCACAGGCTCTTATTATAGGAACATTGGTAATTGTAAGCCAAATGAATTTCTTTAAAAATGCACCAATGGGCTTTGATAAAGATGCTGTGCTAACAGTACCTCTTCCTGGCGATAGTTTAAGTCTAACAAAGTTTGATGCTTTAAAGAATGGTTTGTTGCAACACCCGGGAATAGAGGGAGTGAGTTACAGTATGTTTGTTCCCGCCGAGAAAGGACATTGGGAAACGGACTTTAAGTTTGACAATGCTACAAAACGAACCGCATTCTCAGCAGATATGAAGTTGGCTGATGCTGATTATTTCAAGTTGTATAAGATGCCGTTTGTGGCAGGCAGGCCTTACAGGCAATCGGATACAGTTAATGAAATTGTTGTTAATGAAACTTTGCTGCATAAGCTTGGCATTAAAAATCCCGAAGAGGCTTTGGGTAAAATGATAGCGTTTAATGATCCTGAAAACAAAGGACCCATAGTTGGAGTGGTAAAAGATTTTCACAGCTACACCCTTGAAGATCCTATACAGCCGGTTATAACAGGTGCCCGTAAAAGGAGTTACCAGGTTGCAAATATTAAGATCAAAACTGCTAAAACTAAAGAAGTATTGGCTACGGTGGAGAAACTTTGGAAAACATCTTTTCCTGACCTCGTTTATAAATATGAATTTTTAGATGATAAAATAAATAGTTATTACAAAGACGAAAGCAAGCTGTCTACGCTCTATCAAATTTTCGCCGCTATTGCAATTTTCATTTCCTGTCTTGGTTTATATGGCCTTGTAACTTTTATGGCAGAACAACGCAGAAAAGAAGTTGGCATAAGAAAAGTATTAGGTGCTTCAATCGGCAGCATTGTTTATTTATTTTCAAAAGAGTTTACCCTGTTAATGGCAATAGCATTTTTAATTGCAGCACCTGTAGCATATTATTTTATGCATCAGTGGCTTCAAAATTATACGTACAGGATTCCCCTTGGTATTGGGGTCTTCTTATTAACTATTACCATTTCATCCTTAATTGTTTTTATAAGCATTGGTTACCGGGCAATAAAGGCAGCTATTGCAAACCCGATAAAAAATTTAAGAACAGAATAAATAAAAATTATATGTTCAAAAATTATTTCAAAATAGCCTGGAGAAACCTGTTAAAGAACAAGGTGTTTTCCTTTATCAATATTACAGGCCTCGCTATTGGACTTTCCTGTTTTTTACTGATTGCCGTATATGTATTGGATGAAATCAGCTATGACAGGTTTCACGAAAAGGCTTCGCGTATCTATCGTATCAATTCAGATATAAGATTTGGTGGCACCGATCTTCATTTACCTGTTACATCTGATATGATGGGAGCTACTTTAAAAAAAGATTATCCCCAGGTGGAGGAATTTGTGAGGATATATAATTCCAGCGGCTCTAAATTGGTTAAGAAAGGAAATGAATTTATCAATGAAGGCAATGTTGCCCATGCCGATTCAACCCTGTTCAAAGTTTTTAGTTTTGATGTAATACATGGTGATGAGATAACTGCGCTAGATGCACCCAATACAGTTGTAATTACGGAGAAAGCCGCGGAAAAATATTTCGGGACCAGCGATGCGATTGGGAAAACGCTTGAAACCAATGATAATAACAGCACTTTATATAAAGTAACGGCGGTTATTAAAAATATGCCCCGCAATGCCCATTTCAATTTTGATTTTATTTTTTCAATGGATAATGTGAATTATGGGTGGGGGAATTTCCTGAGTCACAATTTTCATACTTATTTACTTTTTAACGAAGGAACTAATTTAAAGGATTTTGAAAAAAATATCGACCAGTACATTACTAATTATATCATGCCCCAGGCTAAAGCGCAAATGAATATCAGCAGCATGGATGATTTTAAAAATGCTGGTAACAACCTGGCTTACAGCTTTATTCCATTAACAGATATTCACCTTTATTCGGATCGTTCTTTTGAATTAAGTCCCGGGGGTAACATTCAGTACGTGTATGTTTTTTCTGCTGTTGCCCTGTTTATCCTGGCCATTGCCTGTATCAATTTTATGAACCTGACAACCGCACGTTCAGCAGGCAGGGCAAAGGAAGTGGGCATCCGAAAAGTTTTGGGTACGAACAGAAAAAAATTGATCACCCAATTTCTAAGTGAGTCCATACTTATGGCAATCATCTCTTTCATCATTGCCATTCTCATTGCTTACCTGATACTGCCATTGTTCAATAATGTTTCCGGGAAAAACATGAATTTACAGTTCCTGTTTTCTACATGGAGTCTTCCCATACTGATTGCATTACCACTAATAATCGGATTATTAGCCGGCATTTATCCCGCATTTTATTTATCTGCGTTTAAACCTATAGAAGTATTGAAAGGAAAAATGCGTTTCAATGCAAAAGGCGTAAGCTTAAGAAGTATTTTGGTGATCTTTCAATTTAGCTCTTCCATTATTTTAATCATCGCCACTATTGTTATTTACAGGCAGCTGAATTTTATCCAGACCAAAAATCTTGGATTTAATAAAACCCAGGTGCTGATCATAAACGAAGCTTATGCATTAGGAAATAATACGGATGCTTTTAAGAATGAACTGTTGGCAAATCCAGGCGTTACCCATGCCAGTTTCAGTGGTTATTTACCGGTAACCAATTCTTCCAGGAGTGACAATTCTTACTCGAAAGATGCGGTGATGGATGCGTCCAATGGATTCAATATGCAAACATGGACGGTAGATGATCAATATATAAATACTATGGGCATGCAAATAGTTAATGGAAGAAACTTTTTAAGGGAATTTCCTTCTGACTCAACTGCCGTAATCATAAATGAAACAACAGAAAAAATTTTAGGATTTGAAAATCCTGTAGGAGAGAAAATTTATGCATCGGATGGTCCGACAGGCCCGTTGATTGCGTATAATATAATTGGTGTTGTTAAAAATTTTCATTTTGAAACCCTTAAGCAAAACATCGCACCATTATGTATGCGCCTGGGCAGAAGCACCTACCTGGCTTCATTCAAAGTAACTGCAGATAAAGTTCCGGAAATTTTAAAACAGGCAGAAGCAACCTGGAAATCTATGGCCCCTGGAATGCCTTTCAGCTATCGATTTTTAGAAGATTCATTTGATGATATGTACCGAACGGAACAAAGAGTTGGAAAGGTTGCGATGATTTTTTCCGTACTCGCCATATTCATTGCGTGTTTAGGGTTGTTTGGGTTAGCTGCTTTTATGGCTGAGCAAAGAACCAAAGAAATAGGCATCCGGAAAGTATTAGGCGCTGGCGTTAACAGCATAGTGCAGTTATTGTCAAAAGATTTTATAAAACTTGTTTTTATCGCATTTGTTATAGCTGCACCGCTTGCATGGTGGGCTATGAACAGTTGGTTAGAAGATTTCGCATACCGTGTACAAATCCATTGGTGGATTTACCTGGTAGCGGCAATTATTTCATTCCTGATTGCATGCATGACCATCAGTGTACAGGCAATAAAAGCAGCTACAGCAAATCCCGTAAAAAATTTAAGAACTGAATAATTAAAAGTATATGTGGAAAAATTATTTCAAAGTTGCCATACGCAATCTGTATCGTCACAAAGGTTTTAGCCTGATTAATATTTTTGGTTTAGCCATTGGAATTACAGGTTGCCTCTGTATCGGGTTATTTGTGTGGGATGAAATGCAGTACGATAAATTTGTAAAAGAGGGCGACCAGGTTTACAGGATATATTTAAAAAGTTCTAACAGTTCAGGAACTACAGCATCAGCTACAACACCTCCCGTATTTGCCACTTATATGCAGGATAATTATCCTGAAGTAAAAGATGCTGTAAGAATGATGATGTGGAGTGGAAAAATGCTGATGGAAACCGGGGATAAAAGTTCCTATGAAGAAAAGGGTGCTATTGCTGATTCAACATTCTTCAGCATTTTCCCATTGGCATTTGCAAAAGGGCGTGCAGAATCAGCATTCACTGAAAAAATGTCTGTTGTTATTACGGAAGATCTTGCCCATAAATATTTTGGAAAAGATGATCCCATTAGCAAAACAATTAAACTAGATAAATCTGATTTTGTAGTTACGGGTGTATTGTCAAAGATTCCTGAACATTTTCACCTTGATTTTAAATATATATTCACCATATCTGCAGCAGGATTGCCAGCAGAAAGAATGGAGCGATGGAGTTGGCAACAATTCTTTACTTATATAAAAGTGAAGGATGGTACCAACATTCAACAATTAGAAAGCAAGTTTACAGAGGATGTAGTAAAGATCGCACACCCGGGTACCAGTGAATCAGGTTATACTTATTTGCCTTTCTTTCAACCATTAAAAGATATCCACCTGCACTCCGCGGATTTTGTATATGATAATGGAAAGCGTGGTAATGCAAGCTATGTAAAAGGACTTACTGTTATTGCCATCTTTGTACTACTCATCGCCTGTTTCAATTTCGTAAACCTGGCAACTGCCCGTTCTTTCAGACGGGCTAAAGAAATTGGTGTTCGAAAAGTTATTGGCGCCGGCAGAAAAGAACTGTTCTTTCAATTTATCGGTGAAACGGTTTTGGTATCAATGATCGCTATTTTCATCGCTATTATTGCTACCCTCATTATTTTACCTTACCTGAATAATTTTACCGGTAAATCAATTTCATTTAATCCTATAACAAATCCTTTACTTGGTTTATTGCTATTGGGTGTTGCATTGGTTATCGGTTTTCTTTCCGGTATTTATCCTGCATTGGTGATGTCCGGGTTTCAACCCATTAAAGTACTCAAAGGATTGAAACCAACGGGTAATCATTCCGGCAGTTCTGTTTTACTTCGCAAGTCTTTAGTAGTTATACAATTTGCTTTATCCGCCTTATTGATTATTTGCACACTGATCGTTTATCGTCAAATGAATTTTCTTCACCAGAAAGATCTTGGATTTAACAAAGAGCAGATCATTTACTTCAATGCACTGGGTGGAGCTGCAGAAAACATTGAAGTTTTCAAAGAAGAATTGAAAGGTTCTCCAGGTGTAGTTTCTGTTACCGGCGGTTATGGATTGCCGGGAGATCAACTGGCGGGCGATGGTATCATTGTGCCGGGGAAGGATGGCGATGTTGAACATTCTGTTGTTCAACTCATCGTTGATCATGATTATATCAACACAATGAGTTTGCAATTAGTTGCCGGCAGGAGCTTTTCAAAAGCGCATGCTACAGATGTTAACGAAGCATTTATTATCAATGAAACAGCTGTAAAGCAATTGGGTTTCAATACACCGCAGGAAGCTTTGGGACAACGACTGAATTGGGAAAAATGGGTTGAAGATTCACTGAATCCTGTAAAAATGGGAAGGGTAATTGGTGTTGTAAAAGATTTTCATGTTAAGAGCCTGCATGAAAAATTAAGTCCTGCCGTTTTACAAATTTACCCGGAGGTGTTGGTGAAAATAGCTGTTAAAATACATACAGCTGATCTGCCTTCTACTATCAGTTATATACAAAATACCTGGAACAAATTCACGCCAGATTATCCTTTGGAATATAAATTCCTGGACGAAAATTTTGCCGAAATGTACAGTGCCGAAGATAAACTGAGTACCCTGCTTTTTATTTTTACGCTGATGGCCATATTTGTGGGATGCATGGGATTGTTTGGTCTTGCGGCATTCAGTGCGGAACAGCGTATTAAAGAAATCGGTATTCGGAAAGTTTTGGGCGCAAGTGTGATCAATATTGTTACCCTGCTATCAAAAACATTCATCAAACCAGTAATCATAGCAACCATCATAGCATTTCCAATTGCATGGTGGGCAATGAACAACTGGTTGCAGGATTTTCCATATCGCTTAGAGATCAGCTGGTGGATTTTTGCACTGGCCATTATCGTTGCTTTGGTCATAGCCCTGGTAACGGTAAGCTTTCAATCTATTAAAGCCGCTACTTCCAACCCGGTTAAAAATCTCAGAACTGAATAAACTTTTTTATGATAAGAAACTATTTGAAAGTAGCATGGCGCAACCTGATGAAGAATAAAATTTTTTCTTTCATCAATATTTTGGGTTTAACCTTAGGTTTTACCTGTTGCTTACTTATAAGTTTATATATAAAACATGAATTGAGTTATGATAAATATCACAAAAACAATCAACGAATTTATCGGTTAGCCAATCATGTACAGGGAGGCACTTATGGAGAGGGTATTGCAAAAATCGGTGGGCCGTGGGCACCCGCAGCAAAGCACGCAATCCCTGAAATAGAAGAGTATACCCGTTTAGTAAAGTATGGACAGGCCTTGATAAAACAAGGGACTGAACAGGTGTATGAAGAGGGAGGATTCTTTGCAGATTCTTCGACATTCAAAATTTTTAGCTGGAACCTGATTCATGGAAATGCAGCCACTGCATTGACTGAACCTAATTCTGTTGTACTAACCCAATCATTCTCAAAAAAGATTTTTAAGGATAAAAATCCAATGGGCCAAACGCTCAATATAGATAATCAGCCGGCTTTCAAGATTACAGGTGTTATGCAAGACCCACCACCAAATTCTCATTTTGATTTTTCCTTTTTTGTTTCCTTATCTACTTACGAAAGTGAAGGACTGCAAGACTGGAATACAAATCAATTTTATACCTATTTATTATTAAAACCCGGCACGTCACCTGAAGCTGTAGCAAAAAAAGTAGACAATCTTCTTAACAGACATCTTGATAACGAACAAGCAAAAGCATATACGCCGTTCCTTCAATTGCTAACTGATATTCATCTTCACTCAAATCTTTTTCGTGAAATAAGTCCTAACTCCGATACAAAAACAATTTACATTTTTGGAGTGATCGCATTTATTATTCTGGTTATTGCCTGTATGAATTTTATAAATCTAACCACCGCAAAGGCGGCCAACAGGGCCAAAGAAGTAGGTGTTAGAAAAGCGACCGGAGCTAAAAAAAGCAGTCTTATAAAACAGTTTGTACTTGAGTCTTTGTTGATTGGATTAATAGCAGGATTATTTGCCTATATATTGAGTTCGATTTTCATAATTCCCTTTGGCAATTTAATGGGCAGGAAACTCTCTTTTAATATCCTGCAAAACACAGGACCTTTCCTTTTCGTTTTTGGCTTAATAATCCTTACCTGCATTGTATCAAGTATCTATCCCGCTTTTGTATTATCGTCCTTCAAACCTGTTAAGGTTTTAAAAGGAAACTTTTCTTTTAAAAGCAACGGCAACCTGAGAAGAGGATTAGTGATCTTTCAATTCACCCTCTCTATTGCCCTGGTACTTGCTGTACTGGTTATTGGTAGTCAAATAAATTATATGCAACAAAAAGATTTAGGCTTTAATAAAGAGCAAATCATTACTATACCCCTTCAGGATAATGAAAGCAATGCCAAGCTTGACCATATCATAAACAAGGTGAAGGCAATACCTGGTGTACTAAGTATCTCTGCCTCGTCTAACCAGCCGGGAGGAAGCGATTGGGGAATACCGTACGAAGCGGTAGGGCTTCCTAAAGATCAGCAACCTTCAATGAGATGCCTTGTTGTAGATGAAAATTTTCTGAATACTTACAATATTAAATTGGCAACCGGCCGTGGCTTCTCAAAAGATTTTACAACAGATACCAGCGCTTATCTTATTAATGAAACGGCGGCTAAACAATTAGGGTGGAAAGATCCGATAGGTCAACAACTTGCAGTGCCTGCAATTGGCCGAAAACCCGGGCCTATAGTGGGTATAATTAAAGATTTTCATTATCATTCATTTCACGAAAAAATAGAGCCATTATATATATTTATGCGGAAGGATTGGTTTTCGCAATTAAACATTAAGATTGATAAATTAAGTACGGAAACAACATTATCATCACTGCAAAAGCTTTGGACAGAGATAGAACCCCAATTCCCACTTCAATATAGCTTTCTTGATGAACGCTTCCAGGCATTTTATGAAAGTGAGAACAAGACATCAAAATTACTTTCGTGGTTTACAGTCATAGCAATCATAATAAGTTGCCTGGGGCTATATTCTCTTTCAACTCTTATAGCTAAACAAAGAATAAAAGAAATTGGTATCAGAAAAGTGTTAGGAGCATCTGTGGCAGGTATAGTCACGTTGTTATCAAAAGATTTTTTAAAGCCGGTATTTATTGCACTTGTAATTGCTTCGCCCCTTGCCTGGTATTTTATGCACCTGTGGTTGAAGGATTTTGTTTACCGGATTAATATAAGCTTATGGATTTTTATAATAGCCGGAGCCGTCTCTTTATCACTTGCATTGTTAACAGTTAGTTTCCACGCTATGAAAACAGCAATGTCAAACCCGGTTAAAAATTTACGAACGGAATAACCTCTTTCCCTCTCCACTTTTGGAGAGGGGCAGGGGTGAGGTTCCCGCGATAAGCAGAGAGATTAAGTAAGAAGGAGTTTAGTTATCCAAAAAAATAAATCAAAAATATCTAACATGTTCAAAAATTATATCAAAATTGCCATTCGAAATATGAGGAAACAAAAGGTGTTTACTTTCATACACCTGTTTGGTTTAACAACCGGTCTTGCTTGTTTTCTACTCATTGGCTTGTATATTTTTGACGAACTTACTTTCGATACATTCCACAAGGAAGCTGATTCAATATACAGAGTTGTTGAGAACCGAACATCTGAAGATGGCAAAGAAACCAAGTTAACTTCCACCGCTTATAATGTCTCTGTAATTTCAAAAAAGAATTTTCCGGAAGTGAAAAACGCTGCGAGATTTGGTGCTATAGGCAGAACAAATGTCTTTGGCAGCGGGAATACAAATGTCTTTTATGAAACTTATTATTTTGCAGATGAGCATTTTCTCAAGGTCTTTGATTTTCCCTTAATGCATGGTAATGCTGCAAATGCCCTTGTAGAACCTAATACGGTTGTCATTACTGATGAAACTGCTTTAAAAATTTTTGGAACAACCAATGTAGTAGGCCGAACGATTATATCTGACAGGGATAGCCTGGAAAACACCATAACCGCAGTCATTAAGATCCCAGGCAATTCCCATCTTCGTTTCAATGTATTGTTTTCTGAAGCATCATTTTATTCATCAAAGGGATTTAAGGATTTTGCAAACAATGATTGGACCTCTAATAATATAACCACCTATCTGAAATTGCATAAGAATGCTGATGCGAAAAAATTAGCACCCAAAATTGATGGACTGGTAAAATCAAACAGAAAGGAGGACGTGAAAAGTACTTTCACCTTACAACCGCTGAAAGAAATTCATTTTTATTCTTCGGGGTTAGAGGGTGACTCTGGGAAAATAGGAAACATCAGGCATATGTATGTCTTCGGCATTGTCGCATTGTTCGTATTACTGATTGCCTGCGTCAATTACATGAATTTAACCACGGCCAGGTATGCCGGCAGATCAAAAGAAATCGCGGTAAGGAAAGTTGCCGGAGCCACTCAAAAAAACCTGGTGTATCAATTTCTTACAGAAACTTCGATACTCACTTTTTTCTCTCTGTTGCTTTCTATTTTTATAGTGAAGTTGGCTTTACCAAATTTTAATTCATTTACAGAAAAACAACTTAGCCTCGGGCTGTATTCTGATTACAGGTTATGGGCAGGCGTTATTCTTACGGCCATTTTTGCAGGATTACTTGCCGGTATATACCCTGCGTTTTTCCAGGCTAAAATGAAACCTTACCTGTTGCTGAAGAATAAAATTAATATGGGTAAACACAATCTTTCTGTTCGCAGCATCCTTGTTGTATTCCAATTTTCACTTTCAATTGTGATGATCGTTTCAACGATTATAGTATACAAGCAAATGAAGTTTGTTGATACAATAGATATGGGTTTCAAAAAAGAGCAATTAATGGTTGTGGATATTAACAGTGGGTTGGTGAGGCGGGCGGCAGAAACCATAAAATCTGAATTTGCAATGATCCCGGGTGTAAAAAGTACAAGTGTAACGTCAAGAGTACCCGGTGAATGGAAAGTAATTCCTAAAGTAAAAGTAAATTATAATGGAAAGTATCCGTCAAGTGGAGAGGATTCATATTACATGGCTGTTGACGACCAGTTTATTCAAACTTTTGAAGTGAAACTATTAAAAGGCAGAAATTTTTCAAGCAGCCGCCCAGGTGATTCATCAACTGTGATCATCAATGAGGCGGCAGCAAAAATGCTGAATATACAAGATCCCTCAGAGCAGTTAATTGAAATGCCTTCAGTATCATTCAGTGGCAGTCTTTCTCCGCTGAATGAAATTTTTAAAGCAAGAGTAATCGGAATTGTCAGGGATTTTAATTTTCAATCTCTCCGGGAAAAAGTGGAACCCATGATTTTATCTTACAAAAATAATCCTGTGCATCCCATTGATTATTTTACTGCCAGGGTTGAAGGTGAAAATATGGAACAAACCATCAAGAGCATGCAGGATGTTGTTTATGCCATTGACCCTGCCCATTTATTTGAATATAATTTTCTGGATAATCAATGGGATAATTTTTACAGGGAGGATGAAAAAAGGCAGACCATTTTTTTAGCCGTTGCATTGCTTACCATTTTAATAGCCTGTATGGGTTTATTCGGGTTAGCCACTTATGCAGCCCAACAGCGCATCAAGGAAATTGGAATCAGAAAAATTCTCGGTGCAGGTACAGGAAGTATTATCGCGCTGTTATCCAAAGATTTTTTAAGGTTGGTTTTGATCGCTTCTATCATTGCATTTCCAATCGGTTGGTGGTTAATGGATGGCTGGCTTACTGATTTTGCTTATCGTATTAATATAAGTTGGACGGTTTTTATGGTGTCAGGCTTCATTGCTTTTTGTATTGCATTGCTTACAACCAGTGTACAGGCATATAAAGCAGCAACCACTAACCCGGTAAAAAGTTTAAGAACTGAATAAATTAAGTTGTTATGAAAAAAAATATTTCTGTTTTCAATGGCCCCTGATCTAATATGAGTTTTTATAGAATTGATACAGGAATATCCATTAAATAATTATAAGCAATTGAATACAAAACCAAACGATTCATTATGATCAGAAATTATTTAAAAATTGCTCTCAGATACCTCGTTAAACATAAAGGCTACACTTTTATCAATGTTTTGGGATTAGCAGTAGGCATAGCGAGTTGTGTACTGATCATGTTGTTTGTAAGAAGTGAGTGGAGTTTCGACCGGTTTCATTCTAATGCAGATCGGATACATCGTGCCTGGGTGCAGGAAAATTACGAAGGACAGGTTTTTACAAATACCGTTACTCCTGTTCCATTGGGACCGGTTTTACAAAACAATATACCCGAAATAGAAACCATGTGCCGGGTATTTGCTTTTGAACCATTGGTAAAGTACAATAACAATATTTTTACTGAACCGCTGAACATGGTTGATAGCACTTTCTTTAGCGTTTTTGATTTTGCTATCAAGCAGGGAGACAAAATAAATCCATTTGCTACAGGTAACTCGATCATTGTAACAGAAACATCTGCAAAAAAATATTTTGGCAATGAACCTGCCATCGGGAAAAACATAGAAGTACAAATCTCCCGTGAATGGGTTGCATTTACCGTGGCAGCTGTTGTAAAAGATGTACCATTGGAATCCGGCATTCAATTTCAAATGCTTATTTCTTTTGCAAATGCCCGACGCTTTTTTAGTGAAAATGGCATGACACAGGCATGGTCCAGTGTTTACCTGGAAACCTATTTATTACTTAAGGAAGGTGCTTCAGAAGCTGCTGTGAATGCAAAGATACCTGCAGTGATGAATCCTTTAGTGGCCAAAAATTATAAACCCGGCGATTATACCATAACACTTCAACCCCTCACGGCCATTCACCTGGATAATACATTGCCTGCAGGAAACCAACCCGTAAGCAATCCTAAATATTCAATCATATTAGGCACCATCGGCATGCTTGTATTGCTGATTGCCTGCATCAACTTCATCACATTATCTATCGGTCGCTCCACTACCCGGGCCCTGGAAGTTGGTGTGAGAAAAGTGTTAGGTGCCGAAAGACAACAACTAGTTAGGCAATTTTGGGGAGAAGCTTTATTGTTAACCCTTTTTTCATTTGTTATTGCATTTATACTAGCTAAGGTTTCCCTGGCGCCCTTCAACCAATTAGCTAACAGGGAATTATTCATACGTATGGACGGCTTTACTGTTCTTTTCTTTTTTCTTTTATTTATTACCATTGGTTTAATAGCAGGCATTTACCCTGCTATTGTATTATCCGGATTTAAACCCATAGAAGTTTTAAAAGGTAAAATGAGATCAGCAGCAAGCATGAACCTTTTTAGAAAAGCTTTAGTGGTGTTACAATTTGTGGGTTCAATCATCATGATTATTTGTACCATAACCATAGGTAAACAAATGAAATACATCAGTAGTAAAGATCTTGGTTACAACAAGGAACATATGGTAATTATACCTACCAATAAACCAGGTACAGAAGGCCGTGACCTGGCAACAAGATTCACAAATGAAATTGATGCTAATCCGCAGGTAATCGGAAGTACAACATCCTGGTACAGTTTTATAGAAGCAGGCTGGATGAATCTTGGATATTTAGATGATAAAAATATATACCGCACTTTCAGAATGAATCTGGTGGATCCGGATTTTATTCCCACCCTCGGATTAAAACTGGTTGCAGGTAGAAATTTCCTGAAAAAAAATACTGCCGATTCAAATGCGATTATAGTAAATGAAGCCTTGGTTCGGGAATATGGTTGGAAAGACCCTATTGGTCAACGTTTGCCTGGTAAATATAATGAACGGGTTATAGGCGTAGTGAAAGATTTTCATTTTGAATCATTGCACACGCCTGTAAAATCTGTTATGCTTGCTATGCGTGCAGATAGCATTCTTGACGCTTCGAGTGATGTGTCCTCTGAATTTTCTACAAACCGCAGAATCACTGTTAATCTCTCAGAGGGTGATGTTCATAAGCAACTCACTTTATTAAAATCCTCCTGGAAAAAAGTTGCTGGCGACCAGGATTTTGATTTCCTGTTTCTTGATGAAGCGCTAGCAACAGCCTACCGGCAGGAACAAAGGTTGGGAAACATTGTTCGTTATGCTTCTTTCCTATCCATATTTATTGCCTGCCTGGGTTTGTTTGGTTTAGCAACCCTGGTAGTTGTAAAGCGCACTAAAGAAATTGGGATACGCAAAGTGTTGGGTGCCAGTACTGGCAATATAGTTAGTTTGATATCCAGGGATTTTATCATTCTACTTATAATAGCTTCCTTTATTTCCTTTCCAGTAGCGTGGTGGGGATTATCTGAATGGTTACAGGACTTTACCTACAGGATAAACATTCCGGTTTGGGCATTTATTGTTGCGACCTTACTGGTAATGATCATAGCCCTGGTTACATTGAGTTTCCAGGCAATTAAGGCTGCATGGGCTAATCCTGTAAAAAGTTTAAGAACAGAATAAATATTGTTTCATGATACACAATTATTTTAAAACAGCATTCCGGCACTTACAGAAAAATAAACTGTATGCCACTATTAATATCCTTGGCCTGGCCATTGGAATTACCAGTTGCCTGTTAATTGGTATTTATATCTGGCATGAATTGAGCTATGACCGCTTTCATAAAAACAAAGACAGGATAGTACGCGTTACGTGGGAATATAATTTTGGTGATGCGGAAACCAAAACGGCTACCACGGGATCGAAAGTAGGGCCTCAATTTCAGCGTACGTTCCCGGAGGTGGAAGACTTTGTAAGAATCATGAAATATCCCCGGGTGATATCTACCGGAGATAAAATATTTGAAGAGAAAAATTTTCTTTATGCAGACTCTTCATTCTTCTCTATTTTTTCGTTCCCACTGATTAAAGGAAATGCTGCAACCGCTTTAGATGCACCTGAAAAGATGGTTCTCACTGTATCTACAGCTAAAAAATATTTTGGTAAGGAAGACCCCATAGGTAAAATATTAAAAGTGGGGAATAATAGAGATTTTATAATTACAGGAATTACAGAAGATGCGCCGCAAAACTCGCAGATTACATTTGATTTTATTGCATCTTTTAAATCACTCAATGCTTCTAAAACTGAGAAATGGAATGAAGCCAATTATATAACGTATTTAAAATTAAAGAATAACCATTCACTTACCCATTTACAGGAAAAGATATCCGCCTATGCTGCAACCGTTGCCAAAGAAGAAATGGGCGTACAGGATAACCAGTATATGACTTACCGCATAGAGCCGTTAACAAGCGTGCATCTTCATTCACCGTTGGATGGAGTGGAGCCAAATAATAATATAGTGTACATCTATATTTTGGGAGCAGTGGCATTTTTGATCTTACTCATTGCCTGCGTCAATTACACAAATTTAAGTACAGCCCAATCAAGCGGCAGAGGTGCCGAAATAGCTATGCGAAAAGTTATGGGTGCACAAAGAATCCAGGTTTTTAATCAATTCATCATCGAGTCATTCCTCGTCACGATAATTGCAATAATTCTCAGCATAGGATTTTCTGTGCTTCTGTTACCTTTTTTTAATCAATTAACCGGAATTCAATTAGACGCAGGCATATTGTCTAACCCTGTGACTATTCTTTCATTAATTCTTCTTTCCATAATTATCTCTTTCACTGCCGGCTACTACCCCGCTTTTATTTTATCTGGCACAAAAGTGATTCATATATTAAAATCCAGTTTTCATTTTACCGGATCAGGTGCATTGAGAAAATCGCTGATCGTATTTCAATTTATTGTTTCCATCTTTTTAATCATATCAACCATTATTATACTGCAACAACTTTCATATATATCCAATAAAGAATTGGGTTATAATAAAGAAAAGGTTTTGATATTACCTGCTGACCCTAAAGCCCTGGAACAATATGACGATTTCAAGGCTTCTATGGCAAATCAACGTGGTGTTGTATCAGTGGCAGGGGCTTATGAATCTCTTACGCATATTGGTTGGAGTGATGGTTTAACCGGGGGACCTGACCAAAGGCAAATTACCATTAATGCATTACCGGTAGATGAACATTTTATAAAAACACTGGGACTTAAAATTATTGCAGGTACTGATTATACACGCTCAGATGTACAACAATTTGATACTTCAAACAACGGTAATAATATCCGCTATACTTTTATTCTAAATGAATCTGCTGTTAAATCCCTGGGATGGACACCAGAAGAAGCGATTGGCAAAACGGTATCGAAAGGAAGAGAAGGAATTATTAAAGCAGTAGTGAAAGATTTTCATTTCCGATCATTCCATGAGGCGATTCAACCATTAGTCATATTCCTCGACAGGCGCTTATTGGGTAACATATTTATCCGTATATCCGGAAATACACCTTCCGTTTTAGCAGCATTGGAAACCAACTGGAAGCAAAGATTACCACATCGTCCATTTGAATATCGTTTTTTGGATGAAGACTATTATGAATTATATAAATCAGAGCAACAAACGGCAAAAGTCTTTACCACTTTTTCAACATTGGCCATTCTTTTAGCATGCCTAGGCTTATTTGCCCTTACCGCATATACCATGGCAAAACGGACAAAGGAGATAGGTATACGTAAAGTTTTGGGCGCAAGCATTCCTGCTATTCTCCTTCTGGTATCAAAAGATTTTTTGAAGCTGGTTTTTATTGCATTCCTGATTGCCGTACCGGTTTCATGGTATGCCTGTAATCTTTGGCTTAACAACTTTGTTTATAAGACTACTATGAACTGGTGGGTATTTACGTTAGCAGGCATTACCACGCTCATCATCTCTTTTATTACTATAAGTTTACAAGCAATAAATACAGCTATTAAGAATCCCGTTAAAAATCTGAGGAACGAATAATGATAGAACTACAACACATATCAAAATGGTATACCATTGGAGGGAGACCTTCCTTTATATTAAGAGATATCAATTTAAAAATTTCATCGGGTGAATTTCTTTCTGTAATGGGACCATCCGGATCAGGAAAATCAACATTGCTGAATATAATCGGAATGTTAGATCAACCATCTGAAGGCAAATATCAATTTCTTGGGCAATCCATTTATGACCTGAAGGAAAAGCAGCGCTCTGAACTTTATAAAAAACAAATTGGCTTTGTTTTTCAGTCTTATCATTTAATAGATGAACTCACTGTTTACGAAAACATTGAAACGCCTTTGCTGTACCAGAATATTAAAAGCTCCGAACGAAAAGCGATGGTGAGTGATATGCTCGACAAGTTTCAGTTTGTCGGCAAAAAAGATCTTTTTCCGGCACAACTGTCCGGTGGTCAACAGCAACTTGTTGGCATTATCCGTGCATTGATCGCCAAACCTAAATTGATCCTGGCAGATGAACCGACAGGTAACCTGAATACCGCACAGGGTGAAGAGATCATGCAATTATTTCAAAAGTTAAATAAAGAAGAGGGCGTTACCATTATACAGGCAACCCATTCAGAAAAAAATGCCGGTTATGGCAACCAGGTAATCCATCTTTTAGATGGAAGAATTGAACAACAAAATCAAAAATCATGAATCGTTTATTTTTAATCATACCCGCTTTTTTTGTTTTGATTACAAAATCCGCATTATCACAGCAGGTACTTTCGCTGGAGCAAAGTATTGAAATAGCTATCAGAAATAATATTGAAGTGGCGCAACTTGATTTACTATCGGATATAGCAGGTATAAATCTTAAGCAGGCTAAGTTTAACAGGTTGCCAACTATCAATGGCAACATCACGCATGGTATAAACCAGGGAAGAAGTATTGATCCATTTACGAATTCGTATGCAAATCAAAAAATCAATTATGCCAGTTATGGAATAGGCGGCGATATTGTTTTATTCAATGGATTTTCATTGAAACATGCTGTTAAGCAAAATGCATTTGCCTATGATGCTTCAAAGATGGATTTGCAGCAGGCAAAAGATAACCTGGAATTAGCTGTTATACTCGCATACCTGCAGGTATTAAGCAATGAGGACCAGGTTGAACTGGCCACTCAACAGGTTGGAGTAACGCAGGCCCAGGTTGATAGACTGGAAAAATTAAACCAGCAAGGAGCAATTAGTCCGCCCGAATTGTATGATTTAAGAGGACAATTAAAAGAAGCGGAATTGAACAAAATAAACGCCCTTAATGCTGTGGCAACGGCTAAATTATTGCTTACTCAATTATTAACCATTCCGAATGATCCTTCACTCAAACTGGTTAAAATTGATCGAAATGATTTATTAGAGGCATTTCCTGAAACTGTCGATGAAATATATAATAACGCAGTAAATAATTTGGCAGTAATTAAGGCAGAAGACTTCAGAAAAAAAAGCGCAGAGGCCGCCATTCGGGTTTCCAGGGGAAACATGTTTCCAACACTTGCTTTGGGAAGTAATATAAATACAAATTATTCAAGTGCAGCATCAAGGGAAGTATTCACAGGAGTTACGGAACAAGCCAGTTCAAATTATGTTTTAATCAATGGCGTAAAACAACCCGTAATTGTTCCAAGACAGAATTTTAATGTTGAAAGAATCAATTACAGCAGCCAATTTCAGAACAATGTTTTTTCAAACATTGGCATAGGCCTAAGGGTTCCGATTTTTAATTCCTTCTTTAATCGCAACAGGGTAAAGCTCGCAAAGATACAAGTGGACCTGGCAGATCTTACACTCAATAATACAAGGATCATGCTGAGACAAGAAATAGACCAGGCTTATGTAAATATGAATAATGCATTTGAACGTTATAAAATATTAATAGAGCAGGTTGCTGCCTATAACGAATCTTTCAGGGCCGCAGAAGTGCGCTTTAATGCAGGTGTGGGAACATCGGTTGATTATATCATTGCCAAAGGCAACCTGGATCGGGCAAACATCAATCTTGTAACAGCGCAGTATGATTATCTGCTTCGCAGGAAGATTTTACAATTTTATAATGAGCGTTGAAAAAATGAAGTTCAGTTAGTAAATCAGAGCCATATAGAATCAGCGGATTGCTAAAAATATAAACCAGATTTCAGTATTTACATTCAAACTGAATTAATGCAATAAGAAAATGTGTAATAATCTTAATTAAAAAAATAAGCTCCTAATTGATTCCAGCAATGACTTGCACTTAATTTAATGTATCCGCATCGTTTGCTGCACGGTATCATTAATTTTCATCTCTTATCCATTTTTTAAAAAGTGGAGCTGTTTCCTGGCTTATAATAATTTGATGCCGGTTTGATGGAAGTTTTAACCTGACTGCCAGTTTTACCCTGTCTATAATTGTATAATTTTTAATGAAATTAATATTGATAAGATATTGCCGGTTCGCCCTGAAAAATAATCCCGGATCCAGTTCCGTCTCAAGGTCAGACAAGTTCTTATTGTATAAAAAGCGGTGTTCATTTTTATCAACAACAATCACTATCAGCTTGTCCCTGTAAATACAGGCAATATCGTCAATTTTCAATGTAAACATCGTCGTACCCTTACTTACTATCAGGCGTGATTTTTTACTTTTCATGAGTATCTGGTAACCTTTCTTTTACAATTCAATCATATTAAAACAACATATTTAAGCAAGCTGCTTTTGTCTAAGTCCTAAAATGTAATTTGTGAACAATGTCTATCCCTTATTAAATTTTTGCACTTGCTGCATGACCCCTTTACTATTGGCTTCAATGACATACCATTTTTTTGCATCTTCCATAACGATAGAATAAGTGATATTTCCACCCGTGGTTACTTCAGTAACGCCATAAATTTTTTTACCAGCAAATCTTTTATGCAACCTGGCTCTCATGAAAGGAGACAATTCTTCGGCACCATAATACCGGCGGGATATTTCCACCTCACCTTGCTTATTATAATACAGGATGTGTTGTTTCTCATTAACCTTAAAACCCGCAATCCAGTATTTGCCATCATAACCCCAGTTCACATTTTCAACCTGCGGAAATGCACGTTTAAAACAAATCAAAACATATTCATCAACTGTGGGAATCGCAGCCTGCAGGCAGGTGGTAAAAAATAAGGCAGCAATTAAAATAATGCTTTTCATAAAAGTATTTTTGTTTACTGTAAGTTATAAAACTGGCGTACTTAGTTGGAGCAAACTACATAAGCGGAAGACCTTGATATCAATTAGTTGAAGAAGGAAAAAAGAATTTTTAAAACCCTTTTTTTTTCCAATGAACCATGATAAAACCTGCATTAATTTATGAAATGAAAATAGTTTGAAATTGACAGTTGATGAGTGGTTTACAAAATCGCAAAATAATAGGATAAACATAGTTTACTTATTACAGCAGATTACATCCAGATGAATTTTAACATCGAAAAGAAGCAATAATGCCAATATAAAAATGCTAATACAGCTGTTGACAGATTTTAAAGAATTGTAGGTTAAAGTTTCATTATTGAAATGAATGCATGCTGGCTAAGAATTTTAAGGAAGGTGCATTTTTAAATTCAGTCAAAATATTTAAATACAAAATAGAAAGCTTTAGGCAAGATTTATCACGCTTCATCAACATTATCCTATAGGAATTAAAAAATTCTATTAAACTTTACGTACAATTTTCTCATGTGATAAAACACATAACCAGGTTCCGTTTCTACGGGACCTGCTTTTTTTACTGCTATTGAGTAAAGTTCAATTCATCTATCTTAATATACTGAATACTGTTTTTAAAATAAAAGTCCGCTGTATAAAGCGGACTTGATTAATTAACAATGATATTACCGGTACCAGTGTTTTTTAATAAGAATATTTACTCCTGATAATTTATAATTTAAAAGTTACTCCTGCACTAACCAGGAAATCTGCAAAGGCGGCATCACCTTGCTGGTGTACTCCTGTATCTGCTGTTCGCCTTTTATCAGAATTACTTTGTGTGCGATTTCTTTGAAGGGCTACAGGAACTGCCAGGTTGAAAATAGCTTTTGGAGTTACCCAGGTAACAGTGGGTTCGGCTGAAATAATATATCCCGGTCTTCTGAATCCCCTGCTTCCCCCGATGAGATCTTCTGAAGGGAGTCCTTCCATACGGATACCGCCGGTGAATGTAACCTGTTTAATCATATACGTGAGCCCTGCTCTTGCCATAAAAAGATCCGGAATACTCATTACATCTGTATTGTATTTAATGGCTGTAGTCGATGGTGTGGCTCCCCTGGATGTTGATGTCCCGTTCACTTCTCCTGGATTTACCAGGTAAAATGCACCACCATAAGCGCCTACTTTATGAGAGAAATTATAGAAGCTGTTCAACTCAAAAGTAAAACCCGTTCCACCATCGCCAAGCTGTATAGATTGATCAACTGCGCCCAGTACCGCAGAATCAGTCTTTCTATAAAAATAATCCTGGTAATTATAATTTCCGGTAGGCAATTTAATTCCCATGCCCAGTTGAAGGTTCCCTTTATGAGAAGTTACAGGATCTAACATCCACCTGTATGCGCTTAATCTAATATCACCCAAACCAAAAGAATGTGTGCTGTACCTGTTTTGCCGGTCATGTTCATATAATGAAGATCGGCCAAATGCCAATACAGGCAATGTAATGGCCAGTGACCACCTTACATTCAGTGTTCTTATGGCAGTCACATTCAGTTCATAAGCATGGTTGATCACATTGCTTTTTTCGTCGATCCGGTGCTTTTGTTCTATGGTACCTACAAAATGTTTGTAAGAGGTGTAATAGCGGTTATTCAGATTCAATTCCCAGCCTTTTGCATCAGCAGGTCGGCCGCAAACTCCTGCCGTTCCTTTGATAGCTACACAGCCCTGCGCACTGGTTTTTATTTGTGTAAGCACAAATGCGATGAAGAGAAATATATAAATATGTTTCATTTTTAAACAGGTTTAAAAATTAATTGATCATTGATTTTTTTTAATGATTAACAATGGAATTTTCTTTTTCCATTTTTAATTTACCCACAATAAAGTCACCGACTTTTCTCCCAAATTCAGTTGACACGATGCAGGAATTATGAAAATGTATGCCCCCATAAAAACGAGCCCAATTGTTTTCATCTGCCGCATGCCTGAATGATTCAAACGAACGGCTTGCAATACCAAATTCCAATTCGGAAGTATCTGTATAGGAAAAATTATCGCCAAATACAAATGTCAATGCCTCCGCATTAGCGGATGAAACTGTAGAATGACCACAGGTATATTCAGGAAATGGAGGCGTTTGCAATAGAGGTTGCCAGTCTGCATCTAAGAATTGATTGATTACAGTTTCCGGCCTTGCATAGTTGGAACGGTATTTTTCATCCCAGCACTGTATAAATGCATCAAATTGCGTAATTGCCGTTAACGCATATGCATAAACGGTTTTTGCATAATCGAAATTCGCTTTTTGGGCTGCAATACCAACAATGCTCATCCAATGTCCTGGAGGAGAGAATTTTTTTGTTCCAAACATAAAGTGTCCTGAGACATTTAATTTAAATGGATTATCATCCCAGAAATTGGCGATATGCTTCTGTTCATCTGTCAGGCTATCTCCGGCTTTTTTTAATTTGATCACTTCCTGGTAATACAAACTATTAGTGTCGGTCATATTAAAGGGTGGCGGCGGCGGCGGAATAAACTGGTTGGCGCTATCTAGCACCAAAGGACGTATTTTATGCCAGTGCGGTTCCATGGCAGATGAATAGGCAGGGGGGGTGGGCACCCATCGACCCTGTACATCGTTAATCGTAAACTTGGGTGCACTCCTGGTGCTTGCATAATTATCGCCTTTGCTCCATTCCATAATGACTGCAGAAACAGTATCTGCGTATGCTACCGTATTTTTTAATTCTTCCGTAGACATGCCCTTCCCTAAAACCATTTTTTTAAGACTGTCTGTATACTCCGTCATACTTCCTGCCGGAAATGTTACTGCTTCACCCAAATTGCAAAAGGCGAGAAAAGAAGCAAATTCATAGTTGATAATTTTTGAAGTATCGGGTTGAGGAACATTATCTAATCCGTTCAATTGTCCTGCAAGCGAATAATATTTATGCGGATAACCACCAGCAATTACTTCATAAGCAGCCACACTGGCATACATGTAATTGCGGGATGCAACGATGGGGCTAAAATTATTTCCCATGACCACCGAGTTTAATTCATAAACAACATTGCTAAACTGAAGTGGATCGTTAGTGATGGCTTTGTACTCGTCACTTTTTTCTTTGCAGGCAGATATAACTAAAATGCCGGTTAACATTAACCAGGTTAACTTTTTCATCATCGAAATTTATTTATTAAATAGAGAAAGATTCATTCATTTACAGAATAAAAGATGGATTAACAATGGGATGCAAAATGAGCTTTGGGAGGCTGGTGCACCGGGGGCAGGTAAGTTGAATATAATGAAGATGCCGGTTGTAAAAAATATTGTGTTGTTATGGTATTTGCGACTTGTGCATCCAGGGTATAGAACTGGTTATTGTACTCGCTCCAGAAATTTTTTAATGAAAGGGATGGCGTGTTTTGTTTGCCATTATTTTTTTCGTGGTTTAGACCGATAACCATTTTTAAGAAATCATCATTAGCTGTTTTTAATTCATCTCTTTGGTTGTTGGGGATACATTTTACGATGAGGAAACCATTTTCAATTTTCCTTTTTACATAGGTGTATGATTTGCCATCAATTTCTATTTCTCCATAATGCCGCTCAAAATCGGAGTTTTGTGTTTGATATGGAACTTTCAATTCAACCTTTAGTTCTATCAACCGGGATTCATCGTAAGAATGATGATCCAACTGGTAGGCTAGCTGGTGATCTGCCTGTTTTTGTATATATCCCGTGAGGATGCGGTAACCGTACCAGTTAAAAAACAGCAATGCAATGAGTAATATGGCGGTTAGACGTTTCACGAATTTTTAACCCTACAATCTACAAAAAAATGATGAAACACTTTTGATAAAACGAGTAGTGATTGAGATTGAAGGGTTTAAAGGTTTAATGAGTTTAAAGGTTTAAGTTCCGATCTATGTCATGCTGCCTGCCCAGATGAATATCTTCCTGGAAGCTTGCCGAAACCTCATTTTCAAATTGCCTGCTAATTCAATAGCATTATAACTAATAGCTACATACATCATTTTATTTATAACAAAATGAACTACCGGACAGGCAGGCTGCCGGCTGGCAGGTTTTCAAATTGCCAAATTGCCTCATTGCCTCATTGCCTCATTGCCAAATTGTCTAATTTCCCACCCGGTATGTTTTATTATCTGGCCCCACCCCTGTAATCGTTAGACTTTTCCATTGTGCCGGCAAAGTGGATTTGATCTGAATAATTCCTTTTGATGTAATATCCAAACCGCCAAAGCCCATTAAAACACCTTGCAAAACTCCACCGGCACCAGTTGCAAAATAAGGATTGGTACCGCCTTTGGTTTCAGCCAGCACCCGGAATGGCGGATTTAAATTGGGTAGATAAGCATCCTGGAACCAATGCCATGCTTTTTCCTTATCTCCCAAACGGGCATATAATAAGGTAAATATTCCCTGAGTCATGGCTGGTGTGCCTTCGTCAGGAACGCGGGTTTCATAATAAGCCAGGTCTTTTTTTACCTGGGCCGGATCTGTAAAGTGCTTTAAAGGATAAGAAAGCAAATTGACATCAGCTTGCTTGATGCCTTCCCCTTTATAAGTTGCATGTTCCCGGGTAACACCATCTTCCATTTTTAAAATGGGAATGTTGTTGGCCACAATCATCCAGTCAGGATCAGCAGAAATGCCCAGCAGTTTAGCCGCTTCCGTAGCATATTTTAAATTGGCAATAGCTGCGGCATTGGTGAATGCGTTATTATCAACATTCTCCGCCCATTCATCTGCGGCCACTACATTTTTGATATCAAATTGGCCCTGACCATTTCTCTCCACCCGGCTTGCCCAAAAGTCTGCAGTGGCAGATAAGATCGGCCAGCCTTTTTCCCGCAGCCAATTTTTATCCTGCGTTACGCTGTAATAATTCCATGCGGCAAATGCAACGCAAGCCGTTATGTGATGTTCAAATGGACCACTCAATGCCCATACAGGTGTTTCTTCCACACCGGTTTCTGCACTCTCCCATGGAAACATGGCGCCTTTATAGCCTTTACTAAATGCATTTTTCCTGGCAGCCTCTAATCGCTGAAAACGATATTCAACCATGCTTTTTGCCATTTCGGGTTGCAGCACTAACACAGCCGGGAACATCCATAATTCAGTATCCCAGAAAACATGGCCGTTATAACCGAGTCCGCTTAAACCCATGGGTGATGGAGACAATGCAGTACCTGCTCTTGAAAAAGAATATAAATGATAAAGCATGCTTCGAACATCCTGCTGGCTCTGGGGATCGCCTTCAATGATGATGTCACTTTTCCATAACTCAGTCCAGGCGTTGGTATGAAAGTTCAACAAGCGTTCCCTTCCTTCCAGTTTGGCAAAAATGGTTGCTCTTTCCGCTTCATTTAATGGATCATCATGATGTGCCGATGTAATGGACGAACCTACTATTGAAAAACGATAAACTTCACCAGCATTAATCTTTTTACTGAATTTCATCAGGTGCATATTATTATCCCACATTTCGTGTATCACCCTTGGTTCTTCACCGTGATGTTCACTGAATAAAAAACTATTGGATGCGCACATCAATAATTTTCCGGTCGGACTTTTTGCGGATGATGTCAGCAAACTGATGGTAACATGTGGCCGATCAATTTCATTATAATAATTCTGTACATCCCTTAATGCATCCGGTGCTTCCATAACGCTGGCACCTGATATACTGATATCTTTTTTTGCTGTGATGGTTACATCCATCAACACTGTATATGGGAGATGCCTCAATGAATAATAAGTATAAGATACATCTGCCTTGTCGCCATAATTAAAAACAGTATTAAAAGATGCTTTTTGCATGTCCAGTTCCTGCTTCATATTGGATGCATCCTTATTCGCAATTCTTTTTCCATCAATTTCCAGGTACATGTTCAGCAAGTTGAAACTTTTTAGAAAGTTACTCACCCGTCCTCGGCCGTAATTATCGTAAGCACCGGCCAGCACCACATCTTTTACTTTAAATGGCTCCGGTGAGGAAACAATCCCGATCATGCCATTGGCCACTGTAATGCCGTAATAATTATTGGGATCAATATTATTTGCACTGATCTTCCAGGGATCCTGGGCTAATGACATTTTTACAATTAAACTCAGGAACAAAAAAATAATAATGCGCATCATATTTTAATTTTAAATTACGTAAAAGGTATAAGAGTGAACCTTATTTAAGATATGTAAAAATCCGAAGCTTACAGGAATGTTCCGGGTATTAGTTGTTCTTTTTTATTGACTCTGTAAACTGAATCAACTGTACACTGTCATTATTTTTAGCCAGGATAAAAGCCTCTCTGCCCGACAAATTTATTTTACCAATATTTCTTACAGGGCCTTTGATCGTTAATCCGTTAATATTTTCATAAGAAAATTCTCCTTTTCCTTTATTCACCAATATACTTCCAAAGTCTGCATCATAACGACCCATTTCAATATTATTCTCATAATAATTTCCCATTAATAAAATGTCTGGCAAATCATCATTATTTACATTTACAACCACAGCGCTTTTCATAGAAGAAAGTTGTACCTGCCAGGGCAAGGCTTTTATTTCAAACACCATGTTGCCATTATTTACCAGTACTGCAGTTGAGAAATAACTGGCTGATAAAACGGATGAATTTTTTAGTTTTTCCTGGCCAAATAAATCGGTTAGACTTGCACTGGCAAAATCAGCCGCATAAAGAAATTTCTTTTTCAATAATGGGATTTGCTTTTCCAGTTCTGCTTTATTAGCAAATGGTATTTCCTTTCCGGCAAGATAATAGGTTAGCACTTGCTCTTTCCGTCCATTGTCGTCAAAATCGTTATAATATAAGCGCATTGGCTGTTTATCAGAAACATTGAGGCGGTTATTTAACCCCAGGTTCCCGGCAACCAGGTCAATATCTCCGTCATTATCTATATCAACAGGCAAAATAAAATTCCACCACCCTTTTTTATCAGTCAATACCTTTTTGGTAAACTTTCCATTATTATTAATGTAAGCATCAATGCCTCCCCATTCCAGGGCTAATAATAAATCCTGGTCGCCATCTTTATCAATGTCAAACCATAATGCGTGTGTAACAAATCCTGCGGATGAAAGATCTTTTGCATATGCATTGGTTACATCCTTAAACCTTCCGGTTTTATCATTTAATAACAAATAAGATTTTGGAATTTCACCATAAGCGAATGGTACGGCTCTTCCACCAATGAATAAGTCAACAAAACCATCACCATTAAAATCATACGGTACAATAGAAGACGCCGTAATATATAAATCAGTAAAAGCATTTTCAAGTCTGCTGAAATTTGTTTTACCATCATTCAGATAAACCCTTGGCGTGTTGTGAAAGTCTTCTCCGAAAAACTCATTGCCTCCACTGGCAACAACCAGGTCAAGATGTCCATCGTTATTTACATCAATCCAACTTGCGGCCACATCTTCATAAATGCTGTCATTGGCAATGGTGGGCTGAATGGACCGGATAAATTTCCCCGAAGCAATTTGTAAAAAAATAGCCGCTTTATTATTCCTGGCTCCTCCAATAAAAATATCTTCCAATCCATCTTTATTGATATCCGCTACAGATAAAGCAGGTCCTTCGGTTGAAAGCATCCGCGGTATCAACGGTTCGCGGTCAAACTCATTGAAGCGGTTTTCCTTATGCAAAAAAAGTAAACCTGATTGATCAGTGATGTCAATCATTTGTTTGGTTGAATTTTTATAATAATCCCTGACTGTTGAATAATTAAAAGCTGGTAAATTTTCCTGATATTCAATTGTAATGAAATTTTTGCCAGATTCATAAGAAACCGGTTGATAAGTATTATTCGGCCAAATAAGAAACATAGAATCAATTATTGTGTTTTTTAATCCAATATGAATCGGCGTTTCCATGCTGGATAGAAATCCTCTTACCGGGAATTTTTGATAAGTCCTTATTTCATTATTTGCATAAACAACAACTGTGGTACCAACAGCATTTACATTTGTGGCGGGTCCTTTAACTTGAATCTGCAGGCTGGTCTGTTTATCTTTTGTAATCGTTTTATTCTCGTAAACCAATGCGGGGGCATCAATATTATTTACAACAATATCCAGGTCTCCATCATTATCGAGGTCTGCATAAATGGCGCCATTCGAAAAGCCCGGCTTATCTCCACCGATCTTTTCTTCTTCATCCGAGAAAGAAAGATTTCCATTATTGGTAAAAAACTTGTTGGGTAATTTTATTTCCGGAAATTTATTGATCAGAGAAATATCATTCTGATCCATTTTGTTGTTAATTATTTTTTGCTGTACATCGCCGCCGGAAACGAAATTGATATAATCAATGTCATTCAACCTTTTAGGAATTCCATTGGATATAAAAAGATCTTTCAACCCATCGTTGTCAAAATCCATCCACAGGGGCGCCCAACTCCAATCCGTAGCGGCTATGCCCGCATACAATCCAATTTCGCTGAACATGCCATTACCGCGGTTATACTGCAGGTTATTCCTGGTGTACTGGTAATTGTATCCATAACTGATCTTACTAAAAAAAATATTGTATTCATCTTCTCCTAGTGACCGTTTTAATATGTATGGATCTGCAGGCAGCATATCCGCCGATATAATTTCAGCGTATGCATCATTGTTAATATCCGCCACATCCACACCCATGGAGTACTGGCTGGTATGCATCAGGTGTTCATTGCTCTGGTCTTTGAATGTGCCATTTTTTTGATTGATATACAGGTAATCATTTTCGTGAAAATCATTACCGATATAAATATCCGGGTATCCATCCAGGTTAATATCGGCAATCGATATTCCGAGGCCATAACCAATGGCAGTGCTATGAATACCTGTTTCGCCCGTAACATCTTTAAACTTACTTCCCTCATTGCGAAAAATCCGGTCGCCTGATAAAGGATGTGTAGTTCCTTCAAATGCATTACGGGGCCTGTAGGTTCCATTTTGATGCACTGAATGATTCAGTAAAAACATGTCGAGATCGCCATCCATATCATAATCAAAAAAAGCGGCCTGTGTACTGAATCCCGAAAAATCCAGTCCATAATCCTTTGCCCTGTCAGTGTATCGGGGAATACCATTTTGATCAAGACTATCGCAGATGAGTAGTTGATTTTTGCTTTTCAGTGTTTCATATTGTCCTACGCGACAAACATAAATATCCAGTAATCCATCGTTATTAATATCCACTATG
>MWWA01000075.1_pt1 | contig 31749 bp, 24 predicted proteins | sample 1047341 | NCBI WGS metagenome assembly MWWA01 (sample SAMN06349978, study PRJNA376086) | soil metagenome | isolation source: MS5-1 sample Antarctic (ecotone) soil | place: Antarctica | collected 2015-01-13
CTATATAAATCGAACGCATAATATCTATTTTATCTTCTTTAACGAGAAAAGAATCTTTACGGCTATTGAATTCGGTACTAACTTCAGATTTTACAAAATCAACTAATTGCTGGGCTTCTGTATCGCCATTACCTACATAGTATGCCAGGTGGCCTTCTATCGTACTAACGGTAAAATTCCTTTCTTTGGCAATCTCTGTGACCGATTTTCCTTGCTTAAATAAATTGTATGAAAGTGTTTTGGTATCGGTTTTTATTTCATCGGTTCTATCCTTACGCTGCCTTTTGGCAATGGGTGCTTTTGCTTCCATGTTTGTTTTCAGATTATTTCTACTGCAATAATCCTCAACCATACCAATTAATTCATCTCCGTATTTATCAACCTTGGCTTTGCCAAATCCGCTCAATTGATGCAAATATTTTTTATCCAACGGGAGGTAGGTGGCTATCTCAGTTAAACTTGCCCTGTTAGCAACCATATAAATTGGCATCCCGGATCTATCACAAATTTCATCCCGCCAATTTTTGAGCAGGTCGTATAATTCGACGTTAGGAATGTCACTAAACGATTGCCTTTTTCCACTGGCGTAAGCACTCAAACTAAAACGAGGTTGAGAAAATTTTAATTTATGCTGTAAAAATGTGGATACAGAAAATGGTTGTTTGCAATATTGCAAATAGTAGTTTTCGGCATAAACAGCAAGTATCAACTGATTCAGATAATCGTTAATAGTAGTGGCTGTTTCCCTGTGTTCTGTTATTAGTGGATGGTTTTGTATTGATTGCTGGTACACAGAAAATTTCGGCTCAAAATGATTAGCCGCTGCATTAATCCTTTTTTGCAAGGCTTCATTTTTTTCAATCACAGGTTCCTCTTTCATTAGTGTAGCAACCTGGCTTATAAATTTTAACCCGACAGCTTTATCCGCCGAAAAATTCTTTTTTAAATCTTCCATCCATTTTATTCCTTCGTTATTTAATTTATTCTTGTGCTCATTTATTTGGTAATGCAAAACATCAATCAACCGCGATATCTCGTTGAATGAAAAAATCTCTTCCAATAATTGTTGTGTAAAAATTTGCCTCGCTCCGTTAAACCTTTCTGCCAGGGAACCTTTAGGCGTCAAAGCCTGTTGTCCTTTTATTACATTATTATTACTGTAAATAGCCGCTGAAGGAATTTTCGATAAAAGAACAATACCATCAAGGCTTGTGCATCGGCTCAGTGCAACATACACCTGGCCGCTGCTGAAAGCAGAACCGGCGTCAATCATTACCTTTTCAAACGTAAGACCCTGGCTCTTATGAATCGTGATTGCCCATGCAAGCCTTAAAGGAAACTGCGTAAATGTTCCCAAAGTTTCCTGCTGTAATTTGCCATCTTCCCTGTTTAAAACATAGCGCGAATGTTCCCAGGTTTCCATGGAGACCGCAATAGTTGCTCCATCACATTCCACCAGTATTTCATCTTTAAATAACTTTTTTATCACTCCTATTTTTCCATTAAAATATCTTTTAAGTACCGTATCATTTTTTAAAAACATTACCTGAGCACCTTCTTTTAATAAAAGCGTGCCTTCTGCCGGATAATTGTTTTCAGGAAAATCATCTTCTATGATTGCTGCATAACTATAAGATGCACCTGATAATGTTTGCAATTCACTGGCATTGATTTGGTCTGCCTGGTTGTTGTGAGAAGTAAGCGTGATATATTTCTCTTCAATGTTCGGGCTGAATGATGGATAATACCTTTGATGCAAATCTTCAAAATCATCCGCATTCATATAATTGTTACGCACTTTATTCAAGAGTTCCACGAATGAATTTTCCTTTTGCCGATAAATTTTATCAAGCTCAATCAAAAGAGGCATTTGTTCTTTGATAACGTTGCTGTCGAAAAAGAATTCAGAAGAATAATATTCCTGCAAAATATTCCATTCATGGCGTTGCGCCACGGGAGGCAATTGATGTAAATCTCCAATACATAAAAGCTGAACACCGCCGAAAGGAACATCATATGTTCTTCTAACCGATTTTAATATCGTATCAATGGCATCCATTGTATCACACCGCACCATACTTATTTCGTCAATCACCAGCAGCTCAACTTTGCGAAGCAACTGCTGGCGTTGCTTATTAAATCTGATCTTTGCAAGGAGTTCATCTTTGTTATTTTTTGTTGGCAAAAAAGGATGGAATGGTAGCTGGAACAAACTGTGCAATGTAACTCCTCCGGCATTTATTGCAGCAACCCCTGTAGGTGCAGCGACAACGATACTCTTCGAGCAATTCTCTTTCAAGTATTTTAAGAAAGTTGTTTTACCCGTTCCGGCTTTTCCCGTAAGAAATATATTTTCACTCGTTTCTGTTACAAAGCGATAGGCAAGGTCAAATACTTCGTTGCGCTCTATGTTGGAAATATTTTGCATGCTGATGGTTTGTAAAATACGAAGTTGCCGCCAATTACACCATTTAGCACTTATAGAAAGGAAATTATAAAATTAGATTTCTGAGTGCTTCCAAAAAATTTGTGGGAAATTGCCTAATTCGTGGCGTAAAGAAAAAAGCCACGGAACACAAACCTCTCTATGAAAATCTGTGAAATCCGTGGCGGAAAAAAACTAAGCCGCAGGCTTACTGCCAAGCAGCAATAATTCGTGCACCTGTATTTCTGTGCTGTACTTTTTGTTGCCGTCTTTGTCGGTGTAGTTGTTATTCATCAACTTACCCTCAATGGCTACTTCTGTTCCTTTTGTGAGATATTTCTCAGCAATGTCTGCTACTTTTCCCCAGGCAATAATATTGTGCCATTGGGTTTCGGTTACTTTCTCCCCTTTGGCATTGCGATAACTCTCATTTGTAGCAATAGAGAATTTTACTAATTTTTTACCGCTTTCAGTTGTGCGTACTTCAGGAGCATTACCCAGGTTACCGATCAATTGTACTTTGTTTCTTAATGCGTTCATGACTTTGTGTTTTGTGCCCACCATTTTTTGGATGAACTTGTTTTTTAAAAATTTTTTATTTCAGTTGAGATTCAAATCGCTTTGTTTCATCAACACCACAAAGATGCTATTGCTGAAAAGCGATACTCGTATTTTAAGCGTTTATAGCTGGATATAACCGATTGTAAGCGATTGTACTTATAAATTATTGATGTAACTTACCCACTGTAAGCCAATACAAATAAGCATGACGGCAGAAAATACTGAAAAAGTTTGCCTGAGTTGTGGCAAGAAAATAAAAGGCCGGACTGATAAAAAATACTGCGATGATTACTGCCGGAACAACTACAATAACCAGCTAAAATCAAATACCACCAACCTGGTAAGGAATATTAATAACGCTTTAGGGAAGAACCGGCGCATTCTTGAATCCCTGATACCGGAACAGGAAGATATCACCAAGACTACGAAAGAGAGGCTGTTGCAAAAAGGATTTCAGTTTAAATACTTTACCAATACCTATACAAATAAGAAAGGCAACGTTTATTTCTTTTGCTACAACCTTGGCTATTTACCGTTGGAAAATGACTGGTATTTACTGGTAAGGAGGAAGGAGGAGGAGTAAAAAAATTTGGCCACAAAAAAACCTCTCATCACTGAAAGGGCTTTTTTAGAAAATTTTTAATTACTAAATCTTCTCTACCTGCATATAACTTAATTCTACCGGCGTCGCCCGGCCGAATATTTTTACCTGCACTTTCAGTTTTTTCTTTTCATCGGTTACTTCTTCGATCACCCCATTGAAATCATTGAATGGTCCGTCAATGATCTTAATCGTTTCCCCTACAATAAAGGGTTCGCTCATGGTGATACCACCTGCATCAGCCATCTCGTCCACCTTGCCCAGCATCTTATTTACCTCAGCTTTGCGCAGGCTGATAATATTTCCTTTTGAGCCTTTTCCATCGGTAAGAAAGTGCATCACATTTGTAATATTGCTAAGGTGCTGTACGATCTCGTCTGTGAGTTTACCCTCCTCTACCTCGATCATCACATAACCGGGATAAAAATTACGCTCCCGCATTACTTTCTTCCCATTCTGCACTTTGTAAACCTTCTCCACCGGTAAAAATATCTGGTGTATCATTTTGTCCCAGCCATTCCGCACGATATCTTTATCTAAATATTCTTTTATTTTACGTTCTTTTCCGCTCACCACTCTCAGCACATACCATTTGGTTTCCTTTTCCGGGGTGGCAGATACACCTTGCTCCTCTGTTTCCTGCTCAACGTTTACTTCTGTATTGTCCTGGTCTGTCATAGTTATTTGAATAGAGAATAAACAAACTGTAAAATACCATTGATGCCAAAATCCATAAGACCAATAATGGCTGTAATAATAATTGTAGCCGCCAACACAATCATGGTTGATTGCTGCAATTGTTCCCAATTCGGCCAGGTCACTTTTTGCAGAAGTTCTTTATAAGAATCCCTTATGTACAACGATATTTTATTCATTTGAAAAATTCATTTAGTGATTTATTTCAATTTCAAAATTCAAAATTAAGAAATTCATCTGGCACGGGCACAAGGATTCGAACCCTGATCAAAGGTTTTGGAGACCTCTATTCTACCATTGAACTATGCCCGTATGTAATTCTATTCTGCAAAAGAACTACTTGCAGAACCATTTAAATCATTTTAAACCAACCCTGATCGGGGGTGTTTGTACCGAAGCTTGGATATCATGCCCGTAAAATCAAATTAGCTAATTAGCAAATTCGCTAATTAGCTAATTTCTTTTTTAAGATATATTCACCTTCGGCTTACTTCAAAATCTCGGTCACCTGGCCTGCGCCCACTGTACGTCCGCCCTCGCGAATCGCAAACTTCAAACCTTTTTCCATAGCGATTGGCTGAATGAGTTTTACAGTAAGACTGGTATTATCACCTGGCATTACCATTTCAGTTCCTGAAGGTAATTCTACTTCTCCAGTAACATCAGTCGTTCTGAAATAGAACTGTGGACGATACTTGTTAAAGAAAGGAGTATGACGTCCACCTTCATCTTTACTAAGCACATATACTTCGCCATTAAATTCAGTATGTGGCGTGATAGACCCTGGCTTACAAAGTACCATACCTCTCCTGATCTGGGTTTTTTCAATACCCCTCAACAGCAAGCCGGCGTTATCACCTGCTTCTCCCTGATCAAGTAATTTTTTAAACATTTCAACACCCGTAACGGTAGAAGACAAAGGCTTATCCATTAAACCAACAATTTCAATGGCTTCCCCCACTTTAATTCTTCCTCTTTCGATACGACCCGTTGCAACCGTACCACGGCCCGTAATAGAAAACACATCTTCCACGCTCATAAGGAATGGCTGATCAACTGGTCGTGGCGGTAATGGAATGTATGAATCCACTGCATCCAGTAGTTCGGTAATAGCACCTACCCACTTTTCATCACCAGCCAAGGCACCTGTAGCAGAACCTTTGATAATTGGTGTGTTGTCACCATCGAAGCCGTTTTTGGTCAATAGCTCGCGTATTTCCATTTCAACCAATTCCAATAATTCAGGATCATCTACCAGGTCAACTTTATTCATAAACACAACCATACGTGGTACGCCTACCTGGCGGGCAAGAAGAATGTGTTCACGTGTCTGTGGCATAGGGCCATCAGTAGCAGCCACCACCAGAATTGCACCATCCATTTGTGCTGCGCCTGTGATCATATTCTTAACATAATCAGCGTGACCAGGACAGTCAACATGAGCATAGTGCCTGTTAACTGTTGCATATTCTACGTGAGCTGTATTAATTGTAATACCCCTTTCCTTTTCTTCAGGAGCACCATCAATATCATCGTAATTTCTTTTGTCCGCTAAACCTTGTTTAGACAAAATATCGGTAATAGCGGCAGTTAACGTTGTTTTACCGTGGTCAACGTGACCGATAGTACCTACGTTAACATGGGGTTTATCCCTCTTAAAATTCTCTTTTGCCATTTTTATTTGTTTTAATATTTGTTTCTATTATGAATATACAACTCATGAATTTGTTATAAAGAGCTGTTGATAACCTTCGCTAACCGCTGTTGATGAAATGCGAGCTGTTGATCCCGAATGCTTTCGGGACCACCTTCCCGATCTTTATCAGGATTGATCTATCAATCCTCTACAACCTTTGCTAAGAGCTGTTGATGAGAATTGAACTCACGACCTCTTCCTTACCAAGGAAGTGCTCTACCCCTGAGCTACAACAGCTTGAAAGAAGTCAAAATTCATCACTATGCCTTGGAGCGGAAGACGAGCCTCGAACTCGCGACCTATAGCTTGGAAGGCTATCGCTCTACCAATTGAGCTACTTCCGCTTGATAAATATGTTAAAGAACTACTGTGGTCAATATGTGGGCAGTGGTGGATTCGAACCACCGAAGTCGAAGACAGCGGATTTACAGTCCGCTCCATTTGGCCACTCTGGTAACTGCCCGGGTAGCTGCTCACTTCTATGTGGAAAATTCCGATAAAATTTCCCCCGAACAACTGCAAAATGAAAGAGCCAGTGGAGGGAGTCGAACCCCCGACCAGCTGATTACAAATCAGCTGCTCTGGCCAACTGAGCTACACTGGCAAAAGCTTCAAACACAGACTTATAATGAACTTGCCGCAAAATAAACGATAAGGTTATTTTTTGGGAAGGCAAAGGTAATGGAAAATGTTTAATGCAAAAATTTTGAAAAAATAAATTGGAATGTCTAAAACAGACTGATTTATAAGGATAAACAAAGACATTTTACTTTCAATTCCCCGGAATAAACACCCAAAAATTAGGGCTGTTTTAATAGTTCTTCTAACGTTGTTATCTCATAATGTTCTTCATGAAGCCAGGATAACAACGCGGGAAGTTTTTTAAAAAATTTGTCTGATCTGCCATGCCCGGCTCCGGTATGCATTAGTAGCATAAAACCGTTTAAGCCATTGGGAGAATTTTTCTGATAATTGATTATCGAGCTATAAATCTGCTCACTGCTTTTGTAATTCTTGTCCTTAGGGGTAGTGTAATCTGCTTGGCTTAAGGTGCCTAATGTATAATTGATTAAGTGCAGTCCCATATTTCGCGTCCATGAAGCTATAGTATCATTATACCATTCATAGGGTGGAAGAAAATAAGGTGCGTCTTTCTTTTCAATTCCAAACGATTTCATAGCCTGATAATTTTGAAGCAAGTCAGTTTCAAATTGTTGCTTTGCCACCAATAGGCTATCTCTGCGTGACCAGTCGCAGTACAATATATGTTTATCTGAATGAGCTCCCAGGTAATGGCCATTCGCTTTTACCTGGAGAATAAAGTCTTTGAATTTCGGTTGGCGATAAAAATTTCCTGTGAAGAAAAATGAGGCTTTTACATTCTTCCTGTTTAATGTGCTTAATATCTCACTTCCACCTTCTGCAAATTCATCACCTGAAAAAATAAGGGCAATTTTTCTTTTTTCAGTACCTCCGCGAACCATCGCGCCACGATCAAATGAAGGGCGATTGGTAAAACCGGAAACTTGTGAAGCAGTTTGATGTGAAACCGGATCGGCATCAACATCTTGTAATTTGTGCTTCCCGGAGGATGTAGCTTCTTTTGCTGCCAGTAAATATATTAATGCAGCCGTACCATCCATAGTTGGTTCATTTGTACTATAATCTCCATAATCATCATGATATACGGCAAGATCACTTTGGAAAAGTTCATACTCATCCGGTTCATACAATGTGATACCAAGAAGATTTTTATAGATGCTGCCAGACACGGGGCCATCAACCAGACCTCCGTCTATTGGGTAATTTTTTAGATGCGTAAATGCGGAATGTGGATCGGTGGGGGTGTCTCCCCAGCCCGGCAAACCATACACCATGCTGGTTCCCCAGGGATTGGCTCCGAAAAGCCAGTCAAAATTTGCCTGGGCCAACTCATCAAATTGATTATCACCAGAGAGCTGCTTATACCAATGGCACTGAATAGCAAAAGAAGTCGTCAGATTATTACTGCACCAGATAAATGGTACACCCCGGTAAAAGGCATTTTGGCGTGCCTTATCCCAGACCAGTTGAATTCCTTTCTGATAATAATTCACGATAGTATCTCTGCGATTACCCTTCAGTTGCTTTGCAAGCTCAAAGTGCCCAAGGTTGATAAATGGATACCATTGATAATGTTTTGCAGTATCATCTCCCAGCCAGGGCGTCACTGGTTCCTGACTTGCATAATAAATAGCTGAATCTATTAACGAGTAAGCGGGTAATTCTCCAGTATCAATACTTTGAAGAGAGGCAAAAGCTAATTCCATATCATCTACCCAGTTGTCCTCTGCATAAATGTATGGCGATCTTACAGACACGGTTTGCGTAACGCCATATTTATTTTTTGCAAACCGGAGTGCGGTTTTGGCTTTTGTTCTCAACAATTTTCCGTATTCATCGTCACCCTGAAAAATGCTGCTTCCCAAAGCGAAGGCGCTTGCAAATTTAGCCGCGGTTGACGAAGTACCTGTAGTATTGTTCATCAGCTTTCCCCTTTGTTGCAGCTCACCATTTATAAAATACACAGGTCTCTGAAAGCCTTTTCCATAAAATGAATCTTCTTTGGGGATGCGCATACCCTGGTGGTCACGATCATCTGCAAGCTGATTGAACATCATCTCTGCTGACGGATGCATTTTTAGTAGCCACTCTAATCCCCATCTGGCCTCATCTAATATATCCGGCACATTATTCCTTCCCTCCAGGCCATTCGCGTTTTTTTCATCGCTGAAAATTTTTGGAAAATCCCGATAGGCTGCAAGAAGATGATAAGTTGCATTTGCAGAAGTGGACGAATATTGCAGGTAATCACTTGCATCATGCCAGCCTCCGGAAACATCAATAAAAGTGCTGTCTTTAACACCCGCCTCTTCTCCATACAAGGTATAGCCGTCGTGTGTATGGCAACTATCTTTTAAAAAAGGATTGAAACCACTGCGCTGCTGCCTCATATAGCGAAGGCAAAAATCAGCAGTTCCTTTAAACACATTAATATTAATACTGAACTCTGGGGACCTGGCTCCGCCGGTCTGCAAATAATATTTGCCAGGTTTTGTAAATTTTGAAAAATTCAACCTGAAAGTTTGCCTGAAAGGGCCATAGGTTCCATAGGGATTTCCTGATGTTCCGGTAAAAACAATTTTTTTGGTAGCCGCAGATACTAATTGAAATGCTTTCAACTCTTTGTTTTCTTTGCTACACCATACGGCTACTTTAATTCCGGCAGGAGTATATCCTAATTGATTAATTCTTATCCAGGACGTATCCTTAGCATCATTAAACGCCATCAGAAAAAAAATACCTGTGAAAATTAAAATCAATTGTTTCATAAAGCCTGCAGAAGTTTAGAAATGAAAGCCTATGCTCCAAAGTTAACTGAACAAAAAATTGAGGGTATCGAAAACATGTGTTCGTGTTCAAATCTTAAACAGTTATCACACTAAACAATCCGATATTGAATTTATATTGATATATCTGCAATCAAGGATAACATAGTTCAAAAAAAATCCCCCGTACTGGAGGATTAAAAAAGTCTTGTGCTAAGATCAGGCAGCAAGTTTTTCTTTCTTTCTTTTTATCTGCGTGATCAATGAATCCATCGCCATATCAAAACTTTCTTCAAAAGACTTTGAACTGTGTTTTACAAAAAAATCATGGCGCGGCACATGCACTTTTATCTCTGCCACTTTATCTTTTATATTATGAACAACATTATCGAGTTTTAAAAAAACATCTACTGTTGTAATTCGTTCATGGAACTGGGTAAGCTTGGTCAATTTTTTTTCGACATAGGCCACTAATTTAGAGTCAGCTTCAAAGTGGTGGGCTTGAATGTTTACGTTCATAGTAAAGATGCATTTTAATGGTGAATAAATTGATTTCAGTTACAGAATAAGTATTCAAAGGAGAAAAGGGATATACGTAAAAAAGTGCGGTATTGAAATTACAGTTCACAAGCCATTTTTCAAAATTAAATTTTGCTGTCATTTACTTTGCTTTTGGATGTGAAATCCGGTAAATATCTTTGAGTTGTTCGATAGAATTATGCGTATAGACCTGCGTTGAAGCCAGGCTGGTATGGCCTAATAATTCTTTCACTGCATTGATCTCTGCGCCATTATTAGTCAGGTGAGTTGCAAATGAATGTCGTAAAGTGTGTGGACTTTTTCTTTCATTTGGAGATACCATTCCCAGGTACTTTTTTACAACGCGATACACATATTTATGATAAAGCTTAGTGCCTTTTTCATTACAGAGTAGAGTTGAAATTTCATCCTGACTGAGGGAAGATTTATCCTTGATATACGCACGAATCTCCTGCAACAATGAGGGCTTCACCGGAACAATCCTTTGTTTCTGGCCTTTGCCCAAAACCCTTAATACACAATTAACGACATCAATATCACTATCTTTTAAATTAATCAGTTCTGATAACCTGATTCCTGTGAAATAAAATATCTTCAATAACAACTTGTCAGTTTTCCCCTGCCAGGTTTCAGGAAATTCTACATGCTCAAATAAGGTATTCAAATCTTTTCGGGCAATAAAAGAAGGCAACCTTCGACTAACTTTTAGTGCTTTTATCGAAACCATCGGACTGCTTTTCACAATCCCCATCTTTACCTGGTATTTAAAGAAAGAACGCAGTGTTGATATTTTTCTGTTTACTGTTTTAGATGACAAATCCTTCTCTTTTAAAGAAGCAAGCCAGGAACGGACAAAAGCCGGGCTGATGTCTTCGGGCGTGGAAGTGCCGAACTGTACAGTTATATATTTGAAAAATGCTTCAAGATCAGTATTGTAAGAAAGCAGGGTATGCCGGGAAAAGCGCTTCTGGAATTTTATATAATCCAGATATTCATTTATTAGAGATACTTCAGATAGTAGCATAAAAAAACCAGTAACTTAAAGGTAACGAACCCCCGTCAACTGGTTTGTAAAATTATTACTACAGTAAAGGCTTAAACCTCTATCTTACCACTTTCAATTTGTTGCTTATAAACAGCCTTCAACACCTCCTGCCTGCGCTTAATAGAGGGCTTAATAAACGCCTGACGCTCTCTTAATGAGAGTAATGTCCTGCTTTTCTCAAATTTTTTCTTGTACTTTTTGAGGGCTTTATCAATATTTTCGCAATCTTTTGAATCAATGATTAACATATAGACTCCTGTTTTTTTAAGGATGGCAAAGATAAAAGATTTTTTCATTCAAAAACAACTGACCGGATTCATTTCAAATTCATCCCGCGTTTGGCGCAACAAAGCAGCATACACTTCAAAAAAACCAAGAAGGTTTATTGGAAACACTATAAATTGAGTGTGCTTAAAAAACCTTCTTGTTTTGGGCTCGGTTTAAATGGTGTATATACAATTTGTATCTTCTCCCCGGCCCTGGACCGCGGTTAGGGTTCACAGTAACAAGGGATGAATCGAACTTTCACCTTTATTGAATGCTATCTTTTTTATAATATAAAATCTTCCCTATATGTTTACCGGTATAATTGAAGTAGTCGGAACGATACAGAAGATCAGCGAAAAAAATGGCAACCGGACATTCCTGGTTAAAAGTCCCATTTCTAAGGACTTTAGAACAGATGAGAGCATTTCCCATGACGGCGTGTGCCTGACTATTGAAAATGTGGAAAATGACATACACCAGGTAACCGCTATTTCTGAAACACTGAAAAAAACGGTATTGGATAAATGGAAAACCGGGACTACTGTAAATATCGAGCGTTCATTACGCATGAATGACCGGCTAACGGGGCATATTGTGCAGGGCCATGTGGATACTACTGCAAGGTGTGTTCGCAAATTAGTGAAAGCTGGCAGCATAGAATTCACCTTCCATTTCAACGAGGAATATGCGAAACTGCTAATCGAAAAAGGATCAATTTGTATTAATGGCATCAGCCTTACGGCATTTAATGCTGGTAAGGATCATTTTACAATTGCCATCATCCCTTTTACCTTTGAACATACAAATATGAAGTTCCTGGAAGAAAGCATGCCGGTAAATATTGAATTTGACCTGATAGGAAAATATATTAACCGGATCCATGAAATTGACGGATAACTTTCATAAAAAAAGCGTCTCCTACTTCCCTGAGTGTATTTGTAGAGGCTCCGTTTTCAAATCAGGATTCGTCATAAACGCTTTTATCTTTCATAGCGGTGCTGATGGCAGTATCCATAATTCTTTCTGCATAGGGGCGGGAAATATTATTCAGCTCCTCAATTTTTGTCTGAATAAGGTTCTTATCGTTCATGGTGAGTGCCAGTTGCAAGGCTTGCATAGCATCAGCAGTATTTACCATTTCCTCCTTTGATAGTTTCGCGGAATTTTTTTGGATGAATGAAGTTGTGGTTTCAAGTAACTGTTCGCCTTCGGTAATTGCTTCTACCAGCGCCCTTTTTTCTATATCTGTATTGGCGAAAGTGATGGATTCCAGCAGCATCTTTTCTACCTCATCATCGGTAAGGCCGTATTCCGGTTGCACATCTATAATTTGCTCCACCCCACTTCTCGTTTCCCTGGCCTTTACGACCAAAATACCGTCTGCATTTATCAGAAATGTTACCTCTACTTTTGGGAGACCGGCGGGCATCGCCGGAATACCTGTTAGGTTGAATTCAGCCAGTTTACGATTATCTGTCACCAGGTCACGCTCTCCCTGATAGACTCCTATTTTAATACCACTTTGACCATTTACCTGCGTAGTATATTGTCTCGATGAAGACGATGGAACTTTAGAGTTCCGGGGGATAAGCACATCCATCAATCCACCCCGGGTTTCAATGCCCAGGGAAAGAGGCGTTATATCTAACAAGAGCAGGTCTTTATTATTTCCGGAAAGCACATCTGCCTGTATGGCGGCTCCCAGAGCAACTACCTCATCCGGATCAATGGAGTTGTTTACTTTCCTTCCAAAAAAATCTGAAACTTTTTTGATCACCAGGGGCACACGGGTCGAGCCACCGACCATTACCACATCCTGAATATCTTCCGGATGGAGCTCTGCATCCTTCATTGCATTTTGGCAGGCGTCCATCGTTTTTTTTACCAATGGACCAATCAACTTTTCAAAGTCTTCTTTTGAAATGTCCAGATTTAACTTATTCAGTTGCACCTGGAAATTGTCATTTTCGGTGAGATGCTTTTTTGCATCTTCAGCATATAAACGAAGCTGTTGTGCCAGCTCCCGGTTTTCAATTAGCATACTTTCCGAAATCGAAAATTTTTCTTTCCAGAATTGAACTATCGCATGATCAAAGTCGTCACCACCCAGGTAGGTGTCACCGTTCGTTGATAATACTTCGAAAACCCCATTACTGATCCGCAGTATTGAAATATCAAAAGTGCCGCCGCCAAGATCATATACAGCAATTATTTTTTCTTCTTCTTTATTTAAACCAATACCATAAGCAAGGCTTGCAGCTGTAGGTTCATTGATGATCCTGAGCACATCAAGGCCGGCTAATTTTCCAGCATCCCTTGTAGCCTGCCTTTGGGTATCATTAAAATAAGCAGGCACACTGATCACCGCTTTATTAACCGGAGTTTTTAAAATGTGCTCCGCACGCTTCTTTAATTCTTTAAGAATATATGAGGATAATTCAACCGGCGAATAGAACCGGTCACCTACCTGCACTTTCACCAGGCTGTCAGTATCATCGTCAATAATTTTATAGGTAAAAAAAGAACTGTTCTCCCTGAGATCATTAAATGATTTACCCATCAGCCGCTTAGCAGAAAAAATTGTATTTCTGGGTTCGGTTACCAGGTATTGTTTTGCTTCTCCGCCAACGTGCACCTGGCCGGCATCTCCAAAATGAACAATGGACGGGACAAGCGACGCTGAATCATGCTCACGCAATGCGACTGCTTTATTTGTTTCAGGATGAATGATAGCTATAAGGCTGTTTGTTGTTCCCAGATCTATTCCTACGATCATCTCTTCTTTTTGCAAAGTGCCGGTAACTATATTGATTGGAATTTTTCCCATAAAAAATAAAAAGTTTGCTTATTAAAAATTTATCCAAGACCTATCTCCCAATGTAGCGGCGGAATTTCTACATCTACAAAGCCTTTACTGATCAGCCGGTTTTTAAAATCCTGCTGCACTTCAAACTCACCATGTACAAGGAATAGCTTTTTTACCAGCTTCGGATCCTGACAGGCCAGCCATTGACAAAGATCATTATAATCTCCATGGGCGCTCATGCTTTTGATCTCGCCAATTTCCGCGTGCACTTCATGTGGTATTCCAAAAATACCAACTTCAGTAGGGTGGTTCTTCAGCCTGGCTCCCAATGACGCAGGCTCACAATAACCAGTCATTAAAATTGAATTGCGGCTGTTCTCAATATTATTGCTGATATGATGTTTCACCCGGCCGGCCTCCGCCATGCCACTCGCCGAAATGATAACACAGGGCTCATTAAGATAGTTTAGTTGTTTACTTTGCTCGACGCTTTTTATAAATTTTAAATTTTTGAAGCTAAAGGGATCACGATCGCTTTGTAAAATTTTCTGAACACGATTATTAAAATACTGCGGATAGCTTTCGATCACATTCGTTGCTTCCATGCTCAACGGGCTGTCAACAAAATATTTTACAGGAGGAAGCCTGTTTTCATTTTCAAGTTGATTAAGCGAGAATAGTATTTCCTGTGTGCGGCCCACGCTAAACGCCGGCATGATTAGTTTACCTTTTTTCTCGAGGCATGTTTTATTGATCCATTCCAGCAAATGATCTGTTGACTCCTGGATCTTTTCGTGCAGCTTGTTTCCGTAAGTGGATTCGAGGACTATGTAATCGGCCTGTGGAAACTCTTCCGGAGATTTTAAAATTACATCTCTGTATCTGCCGACATCACCGGAAAAAGTAAACCGCGTTTCCTTTCCATTCTCATTGATCTTCAAATGTACTGTAGCACTCCCGATAATATGTCCTGCATCCAAATACATGAATTGAACATGCTCATCTATTTTATACCAATCGCCATAGTCAACAGAAACAAAATAATCCTTGGCTTTCAACGCATCAGACATATCGTATAAAGGCCTATAATAAGGAAGTCCTTTTGCAGCCCGCATTTTATTCACAAATTTCAGATCGTTTTCCTGTATACCGGCGCTGTCTTCCATTAATATGGCTGTAAGATCCCTTGTAGCCGGCGTGGCGAAGATCTTTCCCTCAAATCCGTCCTTCACTAATTTAGGGATCAGCCCGCTATGATCTATGTGTGCATGCGATAAAATAAGATAATTAACAGATGCAGCATCAAAACCAAAGTTGCTATTCAGCTCTGTGGTTTCTTTTCCCATTCCCTGGAACATGCCGCAGTCCAGCAGGTATTTTTTACCATTCGAAAGGGTGATCAAATGTTTCGAGCCGGTAACCGTACGGGCAGCACCGTGAAAGGCAATCTTCATATATCAACTTATTAGTAAAAGAGTGTGAAAGTTACAGAATCATGTGACAACGGATTTTTAACGTTGCCGGCTTTTAACTTTAAATGACCAGTTAAAGCTGAATTCGGCAATCATGTCACCTTTCTCTGAATATCCTGTTGAAAGTGCGGTAATGGTTTTTCCTTCCCTTGTTGCTATCGCTTCTTTTATTATTGCAGTAAACTGGTCTCCCTGGTGGCAAGTAAAAAAAGTTTTGCCAACAGCTTTTTTTAAAAAGCGGCCTTCCATGCCCGTTAGTAACATTGACACCGCAGGTTGTGAATGATAAATGTTACTCATGGCCAGCAGGCCGGTGCTTAACTCTGCGGCCATAGAAAGTGAAGCAAAATAGGTAGAGGAGAACGGATTTGTTGTGAACCATTTATATGGAACCGATATCGTGCATTTTTCCCGGCTAACTTCCTGCACCCTGCAGCCAGAAAAAAAAGCAGCAGGCAGCTTCCTTAGCATATAAAAAGAAAATTGGAAACGACGGGTTGCCATCTGACGGAATTTTTCCTGTGCTTCATTCATATGTTTAGATTAAATTTTTTCTAATTAGCCTGTTCATTTATTCTTTTTTCGTTTGCAAAATACTGATATGCCTGCTGGTGCTTTCACCGTGTTCATCTACAATTGTAAGAATGTGTTTACCGGGCTGCGGCCGTAATTCTATTTGATGAAAATCAGTAGTAGTGCCTAAAAATTCATTATCAAGATGCCAGAATATTTTTGCACCAGGTGTTCTATGAGCTGCCGAAAAAATAGCTTCTCCGGGTTTTCCATCAATCTCTATGGGTATATAAACTATTGTTCCTTCTTCCGGATATATTAACTGCATTTGCTTGCCGCTGTACTGTAAACTACAACCTTGCCTGAAAGGCGGTAAAGATGCAAATCCCGGATTTTTTTGCCGGTAATAATAATCCATAGCGGGTGGCAATACCAACCAGCTTTTGTGCATCATCTCAGAAGGTGAAGTACAGGTCTCATCAACCTGGTAATTTCCCGAAAAGTCAAGATGTACAAGTTTGTGGTAAGGACATAACGGGGAACGGTAGCCGTTTTCACTTACCATCATAGTATCAGCAGCTTCACAATACACACCGGCACGAAATCCGCTTTGCCTGCATACCGGCAAAAAGCTGAAGTGACTAGTGGGTTCTTTGAACCACGGACCGGCAGGCAACGAGCGAAAAATATCAAAAAGGATGGGAGCGGCAGTTTGCACACCTATCAACCCGGGGCGGCCTTCGCCATTGGTATTGCCAACCCACACGGCTACTACATATTTAGGTGTAACGCCGATAGCCCATGCGTCCCGAAAGCCGAAGCTGGTGCCTGTTTTCCAGGCAATTTTTTGAGATGATGAAAATAGTTGCCATAAACCTTCTTCTTCAGGGCGCATGACCTCATTCATTGCCTGGAAAGTAAACCAGATGGAAGTAGCATCCAGGCCATTTAGTTGATCATCATTATCAGAAGTATTTATGTTTTGTTGATGTTGTAAAAATTGCGGTGGATAAAAATCTTTTTTTAATGCAAACCCGTTATTTATTCTTTGATGATTTAATGTTCTGGCTAACCCTGCATAGATCCCGGCCAGGTCCCACATATTTACTTCTCCTCCGCCAAGGATCATTGACAAACCATAATGGTCAGCATTTTTTGATAAAGTTGAAACACCTAATTCTTTTAAGAGGTCATAAAATTTTTGGTATTTGTATTGCTGAAGCAGCTTTACTGCCGGAATGTTCAGTGACTTCGAAAGCGCCATCGAAGCAGGGACAGCACCATCATATTGCTGATCGAAATTTTTTGGTGTATAGCCACCAATCATTGTTGGCACATCGGGCAATAACATATCAGGCAATAAGCTCCCTTCTGAAAACATGGCAGCATACAGCAAGGGCTTCAACACACTACCAGGACTTCTTGGTGCCTTAATCACATCCACGTAGCTTTCCATTGCCGGACTTTTATCACTTATAATATTTCCGGCATAGGCCAGCACGTTTCCACTTTCTACTTCCAGCACCAGAGCACATGCGTTATTGATATTATTTCCCTTAAGAGCCTGATGATGCTGATCAATAATAGTATTCACCTTAATCTGCAAATTGTCCTCAATCGTAGATCGTGCCTGTGAAACTGTTTGCTTATTTTCTTTAACAAATTCCTTGTAACGCTGCAGCAGATGCGGAGCTGCCTGTGGCAACGGGACTGGTTTGCCAGGTAATGGTTCCAGCTTTGAAAGCGAGGCGGTGGAGGCATCGATAATTTTAGCAGCCAGCAGTTTATCAATCAGCTTATTTCTTTTCTTTAATAATATCTCCCTGCTTCTTCCCGGGTAAACAAGTGAGGGAGCGTTGGGTAACACAGCAAGGGCCGCCATCTCGCCCCAGCTCAGCATTTGAGCACTGCGTCCGAAACATCGCCATGCTGCCGCATCTAAGCCCACCACATTACCGCCAAAGGGCGCCTCAGATGCATACAAGGCTATTATTTCGTTTTTATTAAAACAACATTCTAACCTGAGCGCTTGAATAGATTCAATACATTTTGCAAAAATATTCCTCGACGTTCCATTCCGGCTAAGCCTTACGACCTGCATCGTCAGTGTGCTGCCACCCTGCATTATTTTTCCTGCGGAAATATTTTTAACGAAGGCCCTGGCTGTAGCGAAAATATCAATACCCGGGTGATCATAGAAGCGTTTGTCTTCGAAAGTAGTGATACACTTCACAAATTTTTCAGGCACTTCCTCATTAAAGGGAAACCGCCATTGGCCATCCTCTGCTATAGAGGCACTTAGCAATTTTCCATTTTTATCAAAAAGCACCGCGCTGCCGGGTGTATTAAATAAAGAGGACGGAAAGTAAAACCAGCATACTAAAAAAAAGACGAACCCAATGGCTCCAATGGAAAAAAAGATCTTCTTAGTTGTTGATCTCTTGATTCTCTTATTTGTTGTTTGTTTTATCATTATTGAGGCGTCAATACTTCCACCCATTTACCTGATACACCGGATGTAATTGTATGATCATACATCGCCTCGCAATATGTGCCTGGCAGATAATACCGGCCCAGGTAAGCCGCATTGAGCTGCACATAATAGGTCCGGGATTCCTTCATATTCAAATGGAAATAAGTATATACCCTGTCATCCCTGATATCCTGGTATTCATATGCTGAATTTTTATAAGCGCCTTCGCTTTCCATTAGCCTGGTATTGATAATTTCCCAGCCTGAGGGAAAGACCTGGTTTAAAGCCAGCCTTTCATAGTTTCCCCTGTTACCCGGATTTCTGACGGTAACCTTTGCCATGAAATCAGTGCCTTGCCTAAGCCTGGAGACATCAATCGCTTTTTTGTTCCGGTCAAAATACTCAATATTCATACTCAACACTGACGAATTATTTTTTACCCGGAAAGATTCCCCAGCAACAGGTTGGCCCCGCGTAATTATTCTTGCATACAACACATTGCTTCCCTTATTGGATACACTTACAGGAGTAGTACCTTTACTAACATCAATGGGTAACTGGTAAATGTATGATCTGGAATTTACATTATAGGCCTTCCCATTGACCGTAAGGGTTGAATTAATCTTTTCGCCTGCCGGATTTTTTCCACAGAACTTTGCAATGGCCACCAAGCTGTAGCCAATGGTTTGTGTACTCAGCCAGGTATCATCCCTGAGCGTTCCGGCAATTTTTTGCAAAACTTCGAAAGCCTGGTTTCGCTTACCCAGTAATGTTAGTGTTTCCAGGACGATAGCCTTGTCTCTCGTTACAGAACCATAACTCATTCCCGGCTCTTTCCGCTCGCTGAAATCAATTGGCAAGGAACTAATAAGCTGTAGGGCAATATTATCCTGGCCTACCAGTTTGTAAGCGGCTGCCAGCTTCCATTTTGCTTCTGATGAAATATATTTGAATTCCCTGAGCCGGTTCATAGCGCCTATTTCGGGAGCTTTGGCTAACGCAAGTAAATAGAGACGATAGGCCTGGGTAAGATCACCTCCATAAAAATTCGTAGTGTTAGGAAACCATGCATTCGCCTTACTCCGTTCATAATGTTTCCATTGTTGAAGCATTGGTTCACTTACATTGAATCCCCGGTCCTTAGCTTCCAGCAAAAAGTGCCCGGCATAATTGGTGCCCCACTCATCGGCGAAAGCTCCTCCCGGCCAATAGCTGAACCCTCCATCCACATGTTGAAAATTCTGAATACCCGCAATACCCGCCCTGATATTTCTGTCCACTTCAGCCTTTCGGTAATCAGGCAGATCGGTCAACTGATTTAATACCAATTGTGGGAAAACTGATGAAGTGATCTGCTCAATGCAGCCGTGGGGATAATTAATAAGGTAATCTAATCTTTTATCGAGATCAATTGCCGGTATGCTTGATAGCTCCAACATGGCAGTGCTTGTATTGAGCGTACCTATTGCAGTTACTGTTGAATTCCACTGTTTGCCGGCGGCAAGATTTTCTGCATCCACATTTGTAATAAATGGATTCGGGTTCCTGATATCAAGCTCCACCTCGAAGTAAGCTTTTTCATTGCCTGCTGTAGCTTGCAGGTTTAATTTTGCCAACCCTGTATTTGGTGACACATCAACATCAAAATGTATTAGCTGCTCCCCTGTGCCCGTAAAGGTTACGGTACGGGAATCGCCCTGGCCCGCCTTCAGGTTTGGTGTCGTTTGCATCCGGACATTTACATTTTTGATCTTATCATCCATGGCAAAAATGGTTATCGGCACCTGCATTGATTCGCCGGGAGCCAATACGCGTGGCACCGTGGCAAGCATCATCAATGGTTTTTTAACGGCAACTGCTTGTTCGGCCGCACCATAACTGCCATCATTAGCCGCAATGACCATTACCCTGACAGAACCAATGTATTGAGGCAAGGTAAAGCTGTGTTTTGCTTTACGGTTTTTATTTAAATGGAACGGCCCCAGGTATTTTACAACTGGTTTAAAGCGATTAGCCTGCAAAGGTTTTCCAGGACCACTACCTTCATTGTCACCGCCAATTGTAAGTATTCTTTCTAACTGACTACCCCAAGCGCCGATTACATAATCATACAGATCCCAGGTACGAACTCCCAGCGCTTCTTTTGCATAAAAATAATTGTGCGGATCGGGTGTTTTAAACCGGGTAATATCAAGCAGCCCTTCATCCACTATCGCAATAGAATACGACATTTCCTTTCCCTGTTGCTCGCTAACTGAGAACGAAACGGGTGTTTCCGGCCGGATTATTTTTGCAATATTGATAACGGGCTTTAGGATGGTACTTTTATTTTCAACTGTAATTGGCAATACACCATACATCCGGATGGGCAGGTCATTTACTGTTTGTGCATGAGGTTGCAACAGCGTTATATTTACATATATATTTGGAGCCATTTCCCCTGTTGCCTTCAGCTTTACCAACGTTTGTTTATGGTCCGTATCTACCCACCAGGTTTCGAGGACTTTACTGCCAGATTCAATACTGATCAGGGCTTTCCCGCCCTTGCTGCTGGGTACAGTTAGTGTGATATTTTCTCCTACACTATATTTTGACTTATCAGCCGTAAACGTGAGCATGGCTGCGGCACCGGGATCATTCAGATTATCCCGGCTTTGCCAATAAGGACTATCAACATAAAAAATTTGGCCGGCTACGTGCCCACTTTGTTTGTCTTTTACTAACACGAGGTAACGGCCCCATTCATGCTCGCCTACACTGAAGTTCCAGTCACCGCGTCCATTACCTAGCTTTATATTTTCAGTTTTGATCAATTTATTAAATCTGTCCTGTGTAAAATTGCTAAGGTCATTACTGCTGTTATCCCACCACCACCGCCACTGGATCTTATATAATTGAACCTCCACTTCCTGGATACCGCTGAGTAAATTTCCGCTTGAATTCACATTAGCTATTTGCATTTGTTGTTGCTTACCGGTCAGTAAAAAACCCCAGGGCTTTTCTGCTTCAGGGAGTTTAAGGCCGACGTAGCTTGTATAGGGACTAAATGGAATGGAAATATTATCTGTGCTAAAATTGCCACCCGGCTCAAAAACTTTTACCAGGAGATTTACATTCAGTATGCCTGGTGCATTTTGTACATCTTTGAATGACGGTTTTATTTCCGCTTTACCCTCTGCACTTAGTTGTCCTTCATAAACAGTTTGCGATAAAGATGACCACCTGGTAACAGGATTATAAAAAGTGTAACCCTTAAATTCAGGAAAGGCTGTTTCTTTGGCATACAATGAAGCATCTATTTTAGTGTTCAGACTTTTAGCGGGGGCGCCAAATAGCCAATTTGCTGATAGAATTCCTGTATTCATTGCGCTCTTCTCCAATATCTTATTTGCTCCGAAGTCCAGATTCACTTTCAGGCGGTTAGGCATCACCGTTTCCACTTTGATTCGTTTTTCAAATACAGCGCCGCCGATCTTAATTCTCACTGACCAATTACCGGTCGGAGAATTCTGTTCTGTTTTTAATCTGAATACATTGTAACCGTCTGCAGCATTTGCCTGGATCACTTTTTGGAATAACATTCCTCTTGGATCATAAAACTCTAATTCCACAGGATGACCGGCCGGCAACTTGTTACCCTTATCTTCTACAATGCAATTGATGAACAATGTGTCTCCGGGTCGCCATACTCCCCTTTCACCAAAAATGAAAGCCTTAATACCATTTTTTATTTCTTCGCCGGCTACTTCAAAACGGCTTAGCGGAAGGCTGTTGCCGTCATCTAACCTTAAATAACCTTTTTCATTTTCTCGTTTTGCGACTACCAGGTGTGGCTCATTTTTTAGTTGAAAACGGGCAAACCCCTCATTGTCAGAATTGGCGCTTGCCAAAACCTTGTTTTGATAATCTAATACCTGCAGTTCAATGTTTGGGATAGGCTTGGTGGTTAGAAGGTCAGCAACCGCTATCGTTATGTCATTACCTTCTGCCCGTTTCGCTATCAAGCCAATATTGGAGGCGATGATATTTCGCGACGCCCATTTATCGCGATTGTAGTAAGACCTGGCGCAAGGATTGTTTCTTTGATTCCAATTGTAGCCAAATGGATAATAATCGTCGTACCTGTTCCAAAAGTCATCATGGTTATCCATGCTGTAGGCCACTTCTCTGTATTCCTCAAACTCTTCTTCCTCATCTTTATTTTCCCCAGCTTTTTTCCCGTACCGGCAATCGTATAATGAATATTCGGGCCGGAAGCCAATAGTAACCCGGTAAATAGCTCCCGGCTCCGTATTAATGAATCTGTCTATGTCCAAGGAGAATCTTTGTTTTTTTCGAAGGTCGAGCGTTTTATCATCGTCGAGCCGAAGTGTTTTTTGCACTACAGGTATAGCGACCCTTCTTAATTCATCTCCGCCAGCAAGATTATTTGTTTGCAAAAATTGAGGAATATTATTTTCATAAATTTTAATAATGGAAATATCAACTGCATTAAGATTTATAGCTTCAAAGGGTAGAACAAGCTGTCCGGAATTTGGTAGAATATTTCCTCTTCCTTGTATTGAAACAGATGGTAGCCGGTTTTCAAAAAATACATTTGCAGTAAAACCTTTTTGCAAGGTATCTCCCCAGATATTCCTGATACCCTCAATCACATTGATTGTATAATTGCCATCAAAATTTTCACCGGTATATAATTTTACCTCACTGCCATTAATGGTATAGCTAATGTCTGTTTGATTCTCAATTGTGAGCAGCCCCGTCAGATCCTGATCAACGGCCACCATACTACTAAACAATACAGAAGCATATTGCCGCGCATCATTTCCCGAAAGTATTTGCAGCACTTTGAACTCGCCCGCTGCCGGAACCTCAATCATTTCAAAACCTTCATTTTCGGCATTCATTGCTTTTCCATTCCACAAAAGCTGAAGGTTTATTTCCTCGTCTTCCCGCTTAATATTATCTATCAGAAAAGTATGAGTTTTATGATCACTGGAATGCTCCCATTGAATGTTGAACCCTTTTCCGTTTAACCGCGCCGATAAAACTTTTTCCACCACTTTTTCATTTTCCGCATCAGAGGTCTCAAGTAACCCCGGTAGGTACATTATGTCTCTTTCACGTTTACTTCGTAATCCATAAGACCTGACAATAAATGATGGCTTAACAGTTTTGAATGAAAATTTGAATTTTTCAAATTCGGGATCGGTATTTATGAGCTTATCCAGGTGAAATGTAACTGAATAGAGGCTACCGGGGTCAAGTGATTTTTCCGGCTGGAATTCGACTGTCCGTGCATCTACCCAAATTGTTTTGCCTTTCACGTTAGGACTAAAATCAAAAATCTCTTTATCTGCAACTTCGCCTATCTGGTGAGTGGTAGTTACACCAGAAGCCAGACGAATTCTGATAGCTGCAGTTTTTGAAACAGTTCCCGATGTGTAAGCTTCAATGTATTTGCTGAAGGCAGGATCCGGCTGATGAAAATTGTCTGTTTTTTTGCAACTTCCGGCTATAAGCAATACGAATAAACAAAACAAAATCTGTTGGTGAACTTTTGTGTTAAACATTTTATTCATGGAGGAATATTTATAGGCAGGTAACAAAACTGACCAAATTATCAGCTAATATATGAAGGATAGTCACTTTAAAGGAGGCATTCGCAAACAGTAAAATAAAAAACGCAAGCCTTTGCACATCAGTTGAGTAAAAAAGGGATATGAAATTAAGAATGATATTTTCTCAATTGAAACTTCGCATTAATAAACCTTTCGTTATATATTTAAGGCTTAAAACCACATTAACCTAAAACAAACGAGTATGAAAATGCATCGGCTTAAAAATTACATCACTAAGTTATTCGCTGTGTTGGCGATTTGCTTTACAACAGCGGCAGCATGGGCACAGGATGATGGTGGAGCAGACCTGAACGTGAATATCAACGAGGGAGGTGGCGGATGGTACACGCAACCATGGGTTTGGATTGTAGGGGGTGCAGTATTTTTATTATTGCTTGTGGCACTCCTGAGGGGTGGTGGAAATAAGGATTAGCGTGGTGAAAGAATTAACTTAGAACAAAGCAGGCTACTTCCTGCTTTTTTTATTGGTGAACTGCTTGTATTTGCTCCTTTACTTTTTGTATGAGATGGTTGACGTCAAACGGTTTTGAAATAAAATCATTTGCTCCATACTCAGCTATGGATGCCGCCGCACCGGGATGTGCCGAAAACATAATAACAGGGATGTGCCTGGTTTCAGCATTTGACTTTAATTGCCTGCAAATGGTACGCCCATCATGACCCGACAATAATACATCTAACAAAATCAAATTAGGTTTGAACGAATCTACTTTTCCAAATATATTATCTCCTTTAGAAGTTACTTCTACCTGGAAGCCCTTCATGGTTAATAACATTTCCATGACCGAGAGAATGTCCGTATCATCATCAACCACCAGGATTTTAGACATATGATTTAGTTTTTCATTTTTGGATAAAGCAGGCAAACTATGCATTCCGGAAGCAGTGAATCTATTCATATACGGCGGGATAATATTTTAATTCAAACTATGAAGAACTCCTGATATTGCCTCGACTCTTCAATTTGACTTCTTTATCATAAACGCCGTGTAGAAATTTTTCGTATTTCGGTTATCTGATTTCAGGAATTAAGCTGCTATTGCGTAATCAAATTTTATTCCATAAAGTCCGAATCAATAAGTTAAGCAGGCTTATTTAATTTTTTTGAAAAGTTATCATTGATAGCGGTGAGAAAATCTTCAGTATTCAGATAATCAACCGGAGTTACTTTGCTGCCATGAATACATACGGCAAGGTCTTTCGTCATTTTGCCACTTTCAACTGTTTCTATACATACTTCTTCCAGGGTATTACTGAAGTCAATTAGTTCCTGGTTATTATCAAGCTTTCCCCTGAAGGCAAGTCCACGCGTCCAGGCAAATATTGACGCAATTGGATTTGTAGATGTCGGACGCCCTTTCTGATGCTCGCGAAAATGCCGGGTAACAGTTCCATGTGCTGCTTCCGCTTCCAGTGTTTTTCCATCTGGTGTTACCAATACAGAGGTCATCAAACCGAGTGAACCAAAACCCTGGGCGATAGTATCACTTTGCACATCGCCATCATAATTTTTACAAGCCCATACGAAATTACCATTCCACTTCAGGGCGCTTGCCACCATATCATCTATCAGCCGGTGTTCATATACAATTCCTGCTTCTTCAAACTTTGATTGAAATTCTTTTTCATAGATATCCTGAAAAATATCCTTGAAGCGGCCATCGTATTTTTTTAAGATCGTATTTTTTGTAGATAAATAAAGAGGCCATTTTTTACTTAAAGCCATATTAAAACAGCTTCTTGCAAAACCTGAAATGCTGTCATCAGTATTATACATACACATAGCAACTCCGTCGTCTTTGAATTGATATACCTCAAATGATTGCGGTTCGCCATCTTCCGGGGTGAAAGTCATCGTAAGTTTTCCTTTCCCTTTGGCCAACATATCTGTAGCCCGGTATTGGTCACCAAAAGCATGACGGCCAACAATAATGGGAGCTGTCCAGTTTGTAACCAGACGGGGAATATTTTTTATGACAATCGGTTCCCTGAAAACCGTACCGTCCAGAATATTCCTGATCGTACCATTAGGACTCTTCCACATTTGCTTCAGGTTAAATTCTTGTACTCGTTGCTCGTCCGGGGTAATAGTAGCGCATTTGATACCAACGCCGTATTCTTTGATAGCATTTGCGGCGTCAATTGTAATCTGGTCATCAGTTTCATCACGGCTTTCAATGCCGAGGTCAAAATATTTTATCTCAATATCCAGGTATGGCAATATCAGTCTATCTTTTATAAAGGACCAAATGATCCTTGTCATTTCATCTCCATCTAATTCTACTACCGGGTTTTCTACTTTAATTTTTGTCATGAATGGGGTTTATAAATTATTCTTGAAGATTTACTGAAGTGGCAAATATATTTAACCACATGTATTCTTTTTACATATTCCTTATTACCTCATCGGCAAATTCGCTTGTTTTCAATAATGTTGCTTGTTTCATCAGGTTATAAAAATCAATTGTAACTTTTTTGTTCCTGATCGTTTTACCGACCCCGTTAGTGATCAGTTCACCGGCATCTTTCCAACCCAGATAATCCAACATCATCACGCCGCTTAAAATTACAGAGCATGGATTCATAGTGTTGGTATTTGCAAATCGTGGTGCCGTGCCATGGGTAGCCTCAAATACGGCATGTCCTGTTTGGAAATTGATATTTGCACCCGGTGCAATACCGATTCCTCCGACCTGTGCAGCCAATGCATCACTGATGTAGTCGCCATTCAGGTTCAGGGTGGCAATCACCGAATAATCCTGAGGAGCGAGCAGCGCCTGTTGCAGGAAGTTATCTGCAATTGCATCTTTGATAATAACCTTACCGCCAATTCCCGCAATTTTCATTTCTTCATTTGCCACAGCTTCACCACTTTCTTTTTTGGTGGCTTCCCATTGATGCCAGGTATAAACATCGTTAGCAAATTCTTTAGTGGCAAGTTCATAGCCCCAGTTTTTAAAAGCACCTTCAGTAAACTTCATAATATTCCCCTTATGTACAAAGGTGACAGAAGGAAGTTTATTGATAATTGCGTGTTCTATTGCCGCCCTGATCAATCTTTCTGAACCTTCTTTGCTCACGGGTTTGATACCAAAGGAAGAAGTATCCGGAAAACGGATTTTCGTTATGCCCATATCATCTGTCAGAAATTTCAATACTTTTTTTGCCTCCGGAGTTCCCGTCATGAATTCAATTCCTGCATAGATATCTTCCGTGTTCTCCCTAAAGATGACCATATTTACTTTTTCAGGCTGCCACATAGGCGATGGCACTCCTTCGAAATATTTTACCGGCCGCAGATTTACATACAGATCCAGTTCCTGGCGCAGCGCCACATTCAGGCTGCGGATACCACCTCCCACGGGTGTTGTAAGGGGACCTTTAATGGAAATTAAATATTCCCGAAAAGCATTCATTGTCGCCTCCGGCATCCATTCCCCACTTTCTTCAAAGGCTTTTCCCCCCGCCAGCACTTCCATCCATTCAATTTTTCTCTTCCCATCAAAGGCTTTTTGCACTGCAGCATCGAATACTCTCACACTCGCCCGCCAGATATCCGGGCCTATACCATCACCCTCAATGAAAGGAATAATTGGATGATCAGTAATGATCAGTTTTCCATCTCCACCCATTTTTATTTTCTCAGCCATATGATTTTCTTTATTGTACTTCCCAAGGTAAGATTCTTAATTTTTTTTTAAAGGCAAAGAGCAATTAAGCCAGCCCTTTTCTATTTCAACACTTTCATATTTATTATAAAAATTGATGGCCGGCTCATTCCAGTCCAGCACCTGCCAAACGATCCCATTGAATTTTTTTTCATTCGCTTCTTTTATTAATTCGTCAAATAACATCGTGCCGATGCCGTGTCCCCGCATTGTTTCATTTACCAAAAAATCTTCAAGGTACATGCGCTGCCCTTTCCAGGTGGAGTAGCGGATATAGTAAAGAGCAAATCCTTCCACTATGCCATCCGCCTCTGCAACATACGCCCACCATAGCGGAGTAGGGCCGAAGCCGCTATCTACAAAATGATCGAAAGAGACAGTGACTTCTTCCGGGTATTTCTCATACACTGCTAATTGGTGAATGAGTTCCATCATCCTCTCACAATCTTGTTTTACGGCACGCCTGATTTTTATCTCCATAAAAAATACTTACGCAAAGATTTTATTCATTTTTATAACCGGGCCCCTTAATAAATCTTCCGGGCGTTGCCCCTGTATGTTCACCATTTGCCAGTACCTGCACGCCATTCACAAATACCTCTTTAACTCCGGTGGCATATTGATGAGGATACTCGAAAGTTGCATGATCAGCGATTGTCACCGGATCAAAAACAACTACATCAGCAAAATAGCCAACTTTCAATTCACCCCGTTTTTTAATGTTTAGTTTTTCAGCCGGCAACTTGCTCAACTTATAAATGGCTTCAGGCAAATTAATAACATTTTCATCTCTCACATATTTACCCAGTAGCCTGGCCACATTGCCATAAGCCCGGGGATGTGTATTTGATTGTAAAAAAATACCCTCATTTGCAATTGAACCAGCGTCCGATCCAAAAGTGATCCAAGGCAAAGCAATTTCCTTTTTAATGTTGTCTTCATTCATCATGAAGTACGCAGTACCCACTCTTGAGCTGTCCTGGATGATAAGATCCATTGCTGTTTCTTCAATACCCGTGCCCCGGAGATCGGCAACTTCCCGCAAAGTTTTACCGGTAAATTTTTTTAAAGAATCCTGTCTGAAACCCAATAATAAAACCCTGTCTGCCGAACCCGCGGCATAATATAAATTCTCCCAATCACTTGCATTTTTCCTCATAGCATTTTTCATTTCCTTTCTCCATTTTTTGCTATGCAACCGTTCCCACAATTTTCCAAAACCACCATCCTGCAAGGATGGTGGAAACGACGCTGTTAACCCGGTGGCGCCGGCCTCATATACATACATATTGGCGGCTACGTCCACTCCCTCTTTGCGTGCAGTATTTATCATTGCTATCAGACTATCCAATTTACCCCAATTCGATTTCCCTGCAGCTTTTAAATGATATATCTCTGCACGCACATTTGCTTCTTTTGCAATGCTGATCAATTCTTCAACAGCCTGTATAAGCAGGTTTCCTTCGCTCCTCATGTGTGAAATATAAATACCTCCGTACTGACCTGCTGTCTTACACAACTCTGTCAATTCATTTGTTTTAGCAAAAAAAGCCGGGGGATAAATAAGTGACGATCCAACACCAAGTGCACCTTCCTCCATGGCCAGCTTCACCAACAATTTCATACTATCCAATTCTGCTTGATCCGGATCACGGGATTCTTCGCCAATGATATATTCCCGAACAGTAGTAGCTCCCACGAAAGAGGCCACGTTACAGGAAATACCCTTTGATTCTAAGAACTGTAGATATTCTCCCAGTGTATTCCAGTTCGCTTTCAGGCCGTATTCGTTATAACGTACCTCTAATTGGTTTTTCATTTTTTCGTTGAGCGGCCCCATACTGCTGCCTTCCCCCATCACTTCCAGCGTAACGCCCTGCCTGATATCGCTTTGCGATCTTCCGTCTGCAATTAATGACACATTTGCCCAACTAAGCATATTTATAAACCCGGGAGTAACTGCCAGATTTTTCGCATCAATAATTTTTTTTGAACGGGCGCCTGACAGATCGCCAATCGCGGCAATAGTGTCCGCGGCAATAGCCACATCCGCTTCAAAGGGATTGGTACCACTCCCATCATAGATGATCCCATTCTTTATAATGATATCGTAAACTTGTTGAGATTTTGCAGGACTTACAAAAAATACAAAAGAGAAAAAAAGCGGGTGGATTCTTACTATCATACCATCAACGTAGTGCTACATTTTCTAAAGAGATAAAAAGGGGAAGGTTTTTTTCTTCTTTTTTCAGTAAAATTTTATGACAACGCCTGATCCAGGTCATTTAAAATATCATCAAGATCTTCGATGCCAACACTCATCCTGATCAGGCCATCTGTGATACCATATTCTTCACGCTTTTCGCGGGGCACACCAAAATGCGTCATGGAAGCGGGATGGCTGAGCAAACTATCGCACGTACCGAGAGATACTGCTCTCACACACATTTGCAGTTGATTGATAAAATTGATGCCTGCCTGTAAGCCACCTTTCAGATCGAAGCTGAGCATCGCCCCCGGATGTTTCATTTGCTTTTTCGAAACTGCATGATCAGGATGATCCGCAAGGCCCAGATAGTTTACCTTTTTTACTGCCGGATGCTCGTTTAAAAACCCGGCGACAGCCATTGCATTACTGCAATGTTTTTCCATTCGCAGGCTTAATGTCTTCAATCCCAGCGAAACCAGAAAGGCATCAAAACCATTGCTGTTTCCACCAAGTAACCGATGGACCTTCGTCATTCTCGTTTGCATTCGTTCTATATCTTTTCCGGTCAGCGCTCCTCCTATGGCAGAGCCATGCCCGTTTAAAAATTTTGTGGTGGAGTGGACGACATAATCCACATCATATTTAAATGGCTGCTGCAGGTATGGTGTTGCAAAAGTATTGTCTACGGCCACCAGAAGATTATTCTCTTTTCCCCAGGCGGATAATGCAGCGATATCAACACATTGAATCGTAGGATTTGCCGGAGTTTCAAGATATAGCATCCTGATCTTTTTATTATTTTTCAAAGCTTCTTCAGCTTTTCCCGGTATCCTCACATCAGTAATAATAGCTTCTATCCCTAATTCCGGCAATACTTTTTCCATCAGCTCCTGTGTGCCTCCGTACAATGAATAATGGGAAAGAATTTTATCACCGGCCTTAAGGTTTCCCAACATCAGTGAAGCGATGGCCGCCATACCACTGGCATGCAAAATGGTTTTAAGTTCTGGCGGATTTCCATCCTTCATTATTCCAAAACTTTCAAGGGCAGAAATTTTTTCTTCAACCTCCGTCATGGTCGGATTGCCCCAACGGCTGTAAATGTATCCTTCTTCTTCGCCGCTGAACCTTCGCATTCCCTGCTCTGCACTATCAAAAATATACGTGCTGCTGGCGTAAATTGGAATAAGATGAGATTGATTTATGTCATGATTGGTGCCGGTATGAATGGCAGCAGAGGCAAAACCTTCCCACTTTTTTTTCTCCGGCATCGCTAATCTTAGTTTTTGATTGTGCGTAAATTTGAACAAAAGTATGGAAACATGAAGCAACTCCTTTTGCAATATGCGTCCTATAATCTCTGGGCAAATGAGATTGTTAGCGATAAACTTTCTTCCCTTCCGCCTGATGTATTGCATGAAAATATGCTGGATAGTTTTGGGTCAATTTTTAAAACTGTTATCCATCTTTGGGATGTTGAAAAACTTTGGTGGCATAGAATGCAGGGAACATCCCTTGATGAATGGCCGGGGATAAATTTTACCGGAGACTTTTCTGAATTAAAAAAGTCTTTGCTTTCTATCTCTTCCCGGTGGCTCCAATGGATCAAAAAGGTGGAGACAAATGGATTTGAAAGAATTTCAGAACTCCTTACTTCTCGCAGTTAGAATTTGCGGAGATTTCAAATTTAAGTTTTAAATCAGACCCTGGAAAAATAGTTTCTGTTTGATTAAGTATTTTAGCGACTTTGGCTGCTTCATCATTAAA